>Ga0116227_10008052_pt1 | contig 20133 bp, 14 predicted proteins | sample S1TSphgellanicum_FD_89693 | JGI IMG/M metagenome (GOLD analysis project Ga0116227, IMG submission 89693) | Host-associated microbial communities from peat moss isolated from Minnesota, USA - S1T2_Fb - Sphagnum magellanicum MG | ecosystem: Host-associated > Plants > Peat moss > Unclassified...
AAAAAAAAAAACAACTGAGTTAGCCATAATCATTGTGATTATTTGCATAAGAAGAAGAAGATTTCCAAGTGCCATGGATCTTAGTGGCTTGTTTTTTGCTTTTTGTTGTTGGCCTTGAAAACTAAGGCAAGGATATTTTGTGTTTCAGATTCATTATGGAGAGTATAGTAGCTTAAGGGATTTTTATAGGCCTCTAGGTAATCTTATATATTAAAGCAATAGTGGTGTCTGTCTGTGTGGGCAGTGCTTGGAAAAATCTTCCAGGGCGGCTAGGGCAGACACAGTCTTGGTAAAAAAAAATTGATTCTGGACTGTCCAAGGCCTAAATAATTTTTTTCTGGTCTTCCCCTAAATTCGTCTCAATTAAAGGGATGGATGAAATGTTCGTTCAACTTGATAACGAGACAAATTTTGGGGAAGCTTTTTTTCTTTTAGCTACTGTCCGTCCCGATTAAGGGGATGGATGAAATGTCCGTCCGGCTGGATGATCACAAAATAATAATAAAAATTAAAAACACATAAAAATTAAAAAATTAAAAGTTTCCGGGGGACTTCACAGTGGCCGAAGGTCACGGGCACCCACTAGTAATAATAATAGGTCTATTTTTATTAAGGCCCTCAGACGGGCAGCGCATCACCAAACAAATGTGGAGTCTACCCGGGAGGGGCGTAACCAGGATTCGGAAGAATTCGGCCCACAGCTCCACCTCAGGGGCAGACTCCTCATTTTGGTAATGGCCCGCCCCTCTCTGCCCCCCGGGCCCCGCCCCCCACGCCGTCGTCTTGGGGCATTACCTTCCACTTAAGGGTATTGTGGGGTTGCCAAGGAAGGATGTTGGATATGGCGAGGTGCAATCGTATTCCCTGTAACCGGACAACTGACTGAATTTACAGTTGCAATTCTTTTGTAGAAGAAGGAGAAGAAGAAGAGAGATTGTAAAGCGGTTGTTTGTTTGTTTGTAGCAAGTTTTCTGCTTCTTCTTCTTCTTCTGTCGCTTCTTCCTTCTCCCCCACAAATGCACACACCCCAGCCTCCTCCTCCTCCCCCTCCATCCTGGTTCATCCTCCTGCCTTTCTCAACAAGCATGTGGAGCATTTCTAGCTGCATTTGGAATCTCTTTCTTACAGGCTGAAGAAAGAAAGAAAGAAAGAAAGAAAGGAAGGAAGGAAGAGATTTGATCTGCCCCTTCTAGAAATGCAAAGAAGAAGAAGAAGCCAGCAGCATAAGATTCTTCAACTACCTTCTTTGAAGAATCCCTCTGCAAGATGACCCGGAAGTTCTTTGTTGGTGGCAACTGGAAATGTGTGAGTGTTCCCCAGTGCAAAACTTTTTCTTTCTTCTCCTTCTTATTGGAACACCCTTCTTCTTCTTCTTCTTCTTCTTCTCCTACTTGTGCAGGGCTCTTCTTCTTAGATTTCTTGGCTGCTGCATTTGCTGCTGATTGTTTTTGTAACCTTCATGGTGCAAAACCATCTGTGACAATATCTGAAAGCTCCACACCCCCCCCCCGCTCTCTCTCTCTCTCTCTCTCTCTCTCTCTCTCTCCCTCCATGTGTGTGTGTCTCTCTCTCTCCTGTCTGTCCATTGAATGCTTGGAGATTTAAGCAGAGATTTGTGTGTGAACATCATCTTCATCAACAACAACACCTAAATTCTATGCGGATTCCTGAAATGGATTTGATGATTTGATACAAAATAGAGATTGGAAACATGATTGGACTTGATACACAGGATATCTTTTTTCTTTTGGTTTTTTGGGTACAGAATGGGACTGTTGAAGAAGTCAAGAAGATTTGCTGCATGCTGAATACAGGGGAAGTACCTTGCCCAAACCACATTGGTAAGAGAGAGAACAAGACACAGACTTTTGAATCCATCCATCATATTGCTTTTCCTTTGTTTCCTTTTTTGGGCATCTCTTTGTTTTGGGTTTTGAAGATTTGAATGTCTTGAGCTCATCATCATCATCATCATCATCATCAAGCAGCAAGCTTGCAGCACAAGTACACAGAATCTCTCTCCTCCTTTTGAGGCAGCAAAGATTTGCACACAATGAATGTTTTTTCTTCTTCTTCTTCCCCTGTTTGATGGATTTGTGTGTTGTGTGTGTGCATGTGCATTGCATGCATTCGGTGTGGGGGGATGAAGGAGCTTTTGCAGATACAATTGTTGCACCACCATTTGTGTTCATTCCTCTGGTGAAGAGTCTGCTACGCTCAGATTTCCAAATTGCTGCACAGAATTGTTGGGTAAAGGGTGGTGCTTTCACTGGTGAAATCAGGTTTAAAATTATGCGCACACACACACACACAAAGGCTCTCTCTTTTTCTTTGTTTTTTTCCTTCCAGATTGTGCTTTGAAAATTCTTTCTCCAGGCTGGTGCTGGTTATTCAGCTTGATACTACATCCTGTTGGCTGTGTGGATTCTGTGTACCTTTGATTCTACACTTTTGTTTTGCTGCTGTATGGATTCTGGGTACCTTTGATTCTCCAGTCTTGTTTTGCTGCTGTGTGGATTCTGGGTACCTTTGATTCTCTTGTATTTGTTTGCTGTGTGGATTCTTTTGATTCTACAGTCTTTTTGTACAGTGTGGATCTGTGTACCCCTTTTGGAAGTTTCAGTGATGAGAGTTTCGGTAAACAAAGAGTTTGTTATGTGGGGTTTTATACACATGGCTGGATACTTTGTCTCTCACTTTTATATGTGAAGATTTTGATGCTTTGTAGTGCAGAGATGTTGGTCAACATACACATTCCATGGGTGATTTTGGGTCATTCTGAAAGAAGAACCCTGTGTGGAGAATCGAATGAGGTTAGATGTCGAAAAACTGAGAGACCAAACAACCCCCACCGTTGCAAATTTGTGGTTTTTTTTTCATTGATCTTGATGGTTTCTTTCTCCTCTGGAATCTTGATGGTTTCTTTTCTCCTCTGATCTTGATGGCTTCTATCACCTCTGATGGTGATCTTGATGGTTTCTTTCGCCTCTGATGATGATCTTGATGGTTTCTTTCTCCTCTGAATCTTCTTGATGGTTTCTTTTCTCCTCTGATCTTGATGGTTTCTTTCACCTCTGATGATGATCTGATGGTTTCTTTTGCCTCTGATGATGATCTTGATGGTTTCTTTCTCCTCTGAATCTTCTCGACTGTTTCTTTATCTTCTGATCTAGAGTGAGGCAGGTACTGTAACTGCAGTTTGTGGCAGACAAGACAGAGTATGCACTAAGCCAGGGACTTAAGGTGTGCCTATGTGTGGGTGAATCACTGAAAGAACGAGAGAATCACGAGACTTCAAATGTGGTTGCCAAACAAACCAAAGCCGTTGCAGGTTTTTGGTAAAAACCTCTTTTGGGTATAAAAGAAAAATAATAAATTTGTCATTTTTTTAATTATCATGACTCTGCTTCTGTTCAACCCACTGCAAACTTTGTCCTTTACATGCTATTCTTCTACTGAGACTGCCCCAAATATATATATATATATATATATTCTACTACTGGAAACCAATCTAATCACAACTCCTGGAAACAATTTGTGCTCTCTACTGCAGACAAGATTGGGTGCTGGGCAAATGTAGTGATTGCATATGAACCAATATGGGCTATCGGTACTGGAAAAGTAGCTACACCTGAACAAGCCCAAGAGGTAGGTCTCAAAAGAATCTGTGACCTACAAAATTCTTACTCTCCTTTCTCAATTGGACATCTGCCTTTTTTAAGTACTTACTCCCAGAAGAACTCTAGGAGCTTAGAAAAAGCCCACAATCATTTGAAGACATTAGCAAAATTCAGCATGTGTGCACACATTGATGTATTGAATTTTATAGGTGCATTATAACCTCCGGAAATGGCTAGATCAGAATGTGAGTCCTCAAGTGGCACAAAACACACGCATCATCTATGGAGGTTGACAATTTTTTCCCACTTTGAACACTGCAACAAATGGTCAGATCAATGGAATGTGAACCCACCCATATGATTTCTTTTGTGTTATGAAGATCATCGCTTTTCTCACAAAGAAATTTTGCACTACATGAAGAAATGCAACTCCAGTACTGAAACCCAAATTGGTGGGCTTGGGAGGATGGATGGGTTGCAGGCTCAGTGACAGCAGCCAACTGCAAGGAGATAGGAAGCCAACCAGATGTCGATGGGTTTCTTGTTGGTGGTGCTTCACTTAAGGTTTTTATATTGCAAATTATATTTTTTCCATGTTTGAATCCCCTCTGGGTATGAGATCCATGATGCTCACCAGATGTGGATGTTTCTTGTTGGCAGTGGTGCCTCACTTAAGGTTTTTATATTGCAATGTCTGTTTCTTGATGTTTGAATTCCCTTTGGGTGTGAGATCCATGATGCTCACTTGAATTATTACCCCAGGCAATGTTTGTACACAGTTTTGGAAAAACTTGTTTCATGCATGTCTATTATATGTGGTGGTGGGGTTGGATGCAGGAAGAATTCATTACTATTCTCAATGCAAGAAACTACCACCATTAGTACAAACAAATGAGGGTTTCTCTCTTTCTTTCTTTCTTTTTAGGATTGATGTAGCTTGCTCCCATACCCGAGAAGTTTGCCATTATAGAAATTCGTCTATCATGCAAAGAAAACTTATAGACTTTAATGAGATTGTACTTATAGAAACCACATCTAGCTGGTTCGGGATATTGCAGACAATTGGAGTTCCATCTTGAAGATTGGTTTTGGACTATGATTTGATGGGGTGCATAGCAATCCAATCTTCAACAATGTTTCCTTCTTGTTGATTTCTTCTATCTAACAAGCCACAATGATAACTTATGGATGTCATCTAAGCGTATACCATTCTCAAGTATTAGATTTTGTGTGGGATTTTTCTATCAATGTGTCAAAGCACAAAAGGTCTATTTGTACTCTCAAGCATAAGCACAAGTACAAATTACAAATATTACAAATTCAACCCTTGTTGTGGGTTGTGGCAATAGAGACTTGTACTAAACTTTTAGTTTCAAAATGGACTCATTGTGTTAATGGCTTGGGTAATCATCTAGATTTGTCTTTTCAGTGTTGTTTGGATTGTGGGTACTTCTTAACCATATATCATGCAATGAAACTCAACAAGAGGAATCAAGGATTTGGCACATTCATTAGTGAAATTGGTCAAAAAGGATTCAAGATAGCTACATTCCAAATTGGCCCCCTTCATACTCCACCAAAATATGCTTACCTATACCAACTAAAAAAAATTTCCCAAAGCACTTGAAAGCCCCTAGGACCTTAGATTGTGGATGGATTACATTGGATGAAAATCAATTTCATTTAGCTAAATGTAGCATTAATCTTCAACAAGTTCAATGAAACCCACAACCACTTTGCAAGGATTTCCCAACCACTCATCTCTACTAGTAAGATGTGCATGATGATGGTTTGGATCTCTATGACATTCCAATGTTCTTGACATTTTGTTTTAGATGTGTAACAACATGCAATGCACATTAAATTTAATTTAGTAATCAAGGAAAGGGGATTCATCAATGTTATAGGTTTCCATCCTATCTCAAATTCTATTTTTCACACTTTTCTTGTACCATTGCAACCCTCTATTCCCTCTTTGTTTGCAAGGGTAATCAATCAATGATCATGTTGTTGATCCTTTCTTTGTAAATGTGATGGTTACAAATGCAAGGATTATCCTTGGCTTGCAAATATTGCCATCATAGAAGTGAAATTTTCTTTCCGCCAAAATCCAAGCAAAGATGGATGAAGAAGTAAGTATGATTCTCTCCTTCTCACTTGGTAGAAATTGTTCAAAGAAAATCACACCAAACAAACCCATTACAATATAGGAATGTTGATTCTAATTATTGTTCATGCATGGCACCATGATGATACTTTTGTGCTACATCATTGCATAGTTTTAATTAAATTTACACCAAACATGAAATTGATGTGAAAGGTGTATTTTGTAGGAAGATGTTTTTGCCGACAAAATCATTGGCAAAACTATGTGTGAAGCTGCTGATGAAGGGTCAATGGAAGAAATTAATCTTGCTATAGGACGAAAGGAGGGTATTGATGTTCAAGACCCTATCAATGGGGACACTGCTTTGTATTTATTTCTAACTCTTCTTTATTTTAAATTGTAATGAATGTGCACAACATTTTTTGCATGCCCATTAATGAGAATAGATTTTTTCCTTTTGGTAATTTGTTAGGATGTTTTTATAGCATTTCATGTTTCATGAACATACATTCATGGAAATCCAAAGTAAAGGATTCTTATTTGACCGAAATGTAACATTCCAAACTCTCATTTTTTTCCATTCAACATAAATAAATTCATCTTGATGTTGAATTTTATGTTCTAATTAGGTTTCTTCAACAATATGTCTATTGTATGACTAGCAAATTTGTTGATTGAATTATGGTTTCAAATCTAATATTTCCATTTGGTTTTTGGCCCATGCTTGCAATGTCATGTTTGTATAATATTAAATGGCAATTTGGTGGGTGGGCTAGGATGAAGGCATTAAAGGGTGGACATAAGGAGATAGCTTATGTCTTGCTGAACCTTGGTATAAATGTGAAGTTGGCCAACCTTCATGGTGATACTGCCCTCCACTGGGCTGTAAATCCTATTTCCTTTCCACCTATATGGTCTTCAAATATAACAATGTGTATATTTAACATTTGAAATTAGTGTAAATTTAAAGTTATTTTCATGCTTAGGTTAAATTTAACCTTAAGTTTTCATTTTCATAATGATCTTTTATCCATGATCAAAATGTTTTTTGTTTGTTTGTTTTTAGTCTTGGTGCAAATATGGAGGATTAATTATATGTAACACATTATATTGTATTTTTATTGTTCTTTGGTTGAAATTCAATTATATCAAGGTTATTTTAACGTGTCATGTTAATTGACATATGAATATGTGTTTTACTCTAGTTAGGCTTCACATGGATATGTTGACATTGTTCAAGAGATCATTTACAAAGGAGCAGATGTCAATGCAAAAGGTGAGTATGGAAACATGCCTTTACATTTGGCATGTGGAAACAACCATGATGGAGTGGTTTCAATGCTACTCATGGTATTCAATCTTTTTTCTTTCCCTCACAACCCATTATTTATTTCATAGATCAAAAATTGTACATGTTTGTGGTTTCTTATAATTATGTGAATATTATGTGGGAGTTGTGTGGAAAAAGGGCAGGAGGGAGCAAATGTGAAAGCATGCAATGAGTTTGGTAATGATCCAATGAAAATGTGTTCTGAACACAAAATAAGAATGAAGGTTGCAACATATTTGACCAAAAATTTCAAGATATTAAAAATTATTTTTTTATCATTCAAATAGTGATTTTGGATGGAACATTTGTTTTTCATGAGTTTGTTAAGTTTGGGACTATCTAATTGAACATGTACGTGGTTTATTATTCATCATTGTGGTTTGCATTTACTTAAGGGGTTGCACAACAATTGATGTTTAACTCATTATGTATATGTGTCATGTGCAAATAATTCACATGTAGGTAAAAGTTGTGAAGGATGAAGGGGTAACGGCCATAACTAAAATGAAAGAAGAATTGAAAGAAATGCAAGAGGCAAAACAATTGAAAGAATTAGTGGAGCAAAAAAGGAAGGATGTAATATTCTCCAAAATCATCATCCTATGTATTTTTCTTTTTGATTAAAAAATTTATCTTGATATGTGTTTTGATAATTAAATTAAAATTGTATGGATCAAATCATTATATTATAGCATAAGTCGTATGATATCAACCCATGTATACCTCCATAATCATATTTCAAATGACACGGGTATTTATCATTAAAAAAAAAAAAAACCTAAACATTTAAAACCTACCTATTTGTCAAATTATTAAACAGGATGAAGCAAAGATAAAACAATTTGAAGATGCAATAATACAAAAAAAATGTGATCAAGTGATGGCTGAAGAGGTATAGTTACATATGAATTTTTTTAAATTCACATTTGACATTTTGTTGTCATATAATATTTATTTCAACAAAATGGAATAAGGATTTATGAACATCTAACAAAATGTCATTTGACTATTGTTATAAAATTGTATGTAACTTGAATGAATGAATCAAAATAAATTTATGTGTGTCTTCAAACAAAATGAATTGTTACTAACAATCTAGTGAGATAATATCATGTTTGATAGTCCAAATTTTCCTATTGTAACTATATATAGAAGCACCTTTGCAAGAATTTTCTATTGATTTTCAATTCCATTACTCATGATGAAATGTTATGATATTTTCATTAATTTATTCGAGATTTGTTAGTTTTTAAATCTCATCTTGGAACCTCGTAAAGAATATGGGAAGATAATTACCAACATTATCCTTGTTAGAAACGTCATTGTTTAACAATAAATCCTAACAAACTTAGAATATAAATATAATTTTATTATATTACTTTTATGTGAATCTAAAATATCCTTGCAACTTATGTAAACTCTTATAATCATCATTGACATTGTAGAAAAGGATAGAGGATGAAGATTTGGCTATAGAACAAGCACGACTTGATGAAATCAAACGAATTGTATGTATTTTATAATTCATTTGGTGGTCCTCATCCCTTATGCAAATATGACTTACTAGGGAAAAAAACCAAATTTTACTGCATAATATTGTGTACATAGATGTCATTTTTATATATTTACATGTTACTTATTATTTAATCAAATGTTTATGCATACTATTATTTTGAAAAATATTATGAATCTACGAAATCATTTGTGTTTTTTATGTCCCATGAATATGTAGGGGTTGCATTTTTTTTCAATGTGTGTGATTGAATTAAATGCATAGGAGGAGGAAAGACTTGCTGCTATCGAAGTTGTGAAAGAAGAAAAAAGGAAAGCAAAAAAGGCAGAAAAAAAAGGGAAGAAAAAAAAGAAGTGATCTAATTAGGGGTCAATACACTAAAGCTTGCAAATTGGGTGCAAGTCAAGATCAACAAGACTTTAAAAAAACATGCAACACAATAATTTGAATTTATCTACTATAATATTTTTCCCATTTTTATGTAGTTGAAACATATTCAAAATGTGGCTTTTGATTTCAAATTTTGCATTCCTCAAATATTTAATATTTTTGTTAAATCAATTTCATGTTAACCATTAATCACATGTCTCTCCATCTACGTCACACCAATGTCTTCAAAGCCTTAAGAGTCCTTTAGCATGTTGTTAATAAAAAATGCATGATTCACACTTGTGCATTTGTGTTTCACCTTTTTGTTCAACAATTACAATTTTAGACTTGATGGAATACTAAATAATATAATGAATTTATGTTTTGAAACATGAATCTACAATTATAAATGAAGCTCTTGACCTAAACTTCATGTTGCAAATTATAAAAACCCTAAATAATTTCAATATTTGGCTTCATATGAAAAGAACATGTCTTGGTGTGTTTTAAATTATTAGACCACACTACATTCCTTAATGGATCTCATTTTTTAATTTTTTTCACAATGTTCATAATTTCAACAAGTAGTAACATTAAATTATTCATTCATAAAAACCATTGGTAGCTTTCAACGGTTTATATGAATGGGTGTTACTTTCACCATGCATCCAATGTGATGACCACCCATTATAATAGATGGAATTTAAAAATCATTGACCATGGTGAACACCAAAACATTTAGACAAAACTTGTATATATAAAACTAAGAATTCAACCATCACATCATAAACAAAAATTTGGAATAATGACTATAATTGTAAAAGATGATTTAATCATTAAAATTAACATCATACATCATACCTCTTACATGAATTGAAGCTCCAACATATGTTCATCCATTCATCATCATGAAACTAACCATGGCATGCTAAAGCCTTGAAGCTTATTCATGCAGTATGGCATGGCTATAAACATTATTAATTGATTTGAGGCAAATGAGATTTATCTTGGATAATAATAGCTTAAAAAGTTAACTCAATTGATAAGGTGGTTTAATGAAGGCTTCTTCTTTGCATTGTCATTAGTTTTCACAAAATTCCTTACTGATAATGAGGTATTTGATCATTAGATCAAACAATCACCATTATTTGTAACAAAGGAAAAATACCCTTGATTTTATTTCAAGGTTGGGATGGTCAAAAAGCAACTTTCAAATGTCATAGTGATGCGTCTTTTTTTCAATTGGGTTCAATACACTTAAACATCAAGCTTTTTCATGGGTCATCCATTTTAAGGTCCTTATGTTTTTGATTGTTTTACAAAAAGTAATGAATTGCCATTTCCATGCAAATAGACTTAGTGGAATATGAATGGAGTACGTATATACACATCCGTATGTCCTCCATGAAGGCTTTCAATAGGAATTTTTTTTTGAGATAGTGAAAACAAATTAAGGCAAATTGGAATATTAGATCAAAGGTGTGATGAGGAGAATTTAGTGGTTATGCAATAAGGAATTTTATATAAAGATATTTTAACTAAATATTTTTTAATTCCCAATTTTCCTCTTGTGGTTTTGAAGAAAATAATTTATTCTTTCAATTTTATTCAATTGTTCTTCTAACTTAGAAGTAGGAGATACTCCATTAAGTTGTCAACACACTGTAAGGGTCTAGATGTGTTCTTTGGGATGCATACACCCACAATTTCTTCTGCTAAGTTTGTTGTGTGGAATTCCTTTGTAGTTAAGGAGGTTGGGCTTGATGTACACTCTACTTGCAGGTTTGTGGCATGGATAAATGAAGACAATGAATAGAGATCGAGTGACAACTTTGAGGGCCAATGCCTTAAGAGTTTCCTTGTCAAGATTTTGCATGCCAAAGGTTATCCAAGCTTAGTCTTAATATCCTTTTTCTTGCCTTTGAGAAGCATGCAAAAATAGTTAAAAGGTCAAGAAAAAGTTACTTTAAGTTACATATGGTACAAGAGAAAAGCGCTTGGTTAAAAGGTCTTAAAGCATTTTTTTTTGCAACAAGTCAATAACATATATCATTATCGCAACCTTAACCTTAGGCTCATGACCAAGGCAAGGGTTGGCAAAGGTGCAGGCCAAGAGTGAAACCTGGGAGTCGCATTTCATGCTCCTGGGAGTGTAGGAAAGTGTGAAGAAATGAACCCCCACATTCCCAAGTGAACTCCCACTTTGGGAGTTGGAGTCCCAATGGACTTCCAAATTTTCAGAGGGCAATTACAAGGGTCAAAACTCATTGGATTGAAGATTTCATTATACCATTGGAAAGTTCTTAAAACGTAGGTGTCTAAAATGGGCTTGCATGACCCATTTGGGCACTTAAAACATAAATTATGGCCAAAAGAAGGGCTGGGAACCAAATTGCCAATTTGATTTCCGACCACTAAAAATCGGGAATCGTCATGGTTTCTTTGCGTGCAAATGATGTGTCACATACCCTTAGAAAGCTCTTGACAAGGGTTGCAATTTTGCTATAAACCTCACTTTAATTGGAGGTCTTCACACAAAATTATGGGCTTTCAAAGTCTTGGGAGTCCCAATTTCGAAAATTTTGGGACTCCAACTTAGGAATCCTTAGACAAAATGACATTTGGGTGCTGGCACCATGGCCATGCACAGAAAATACTATAATCCCCCAAGTTTGGGCCATGGTGAGTTTTGTGAATCCGTGTTTGCCCGTGGTTCATCTGTGCACCAAAAATGTTCCAATTACACACTAACCAATTTGTTGTTTGGTTTATGTAGGTTCGTGTGAGTAATCGATTTGCTTGTCGCTCTTCCTAGTCCCCATCCCAAAGCTCAAACACACCTTTTTACCCCAAAATGCTACAAGTCAGGGAACGTGCCCCAACTCTTTATCCTTCCATTGTTTTCACCTTTTGGACTCGCAGTTGAGTCCATTAACGAGTTTGGGGGTGTGTCAGTCAATATGAATTTTCACCTAAAGACTTTGATATCTGTTGTCAAACATTTAATTTAAAGATATTTCAGGGATCCTATCAAGCTTTAACTTTCACAATCCTCAAAGTTTTAGTTGTCTAAAACATGAAACATGATTCAATGGATTGTTCTTAAGGTAGTGTACATAGTTTTGTAGACTATTTGAATTTTTTTTCAAATAGATTATTTGAAGTTTGAAGATTTATAATCCTCAAGTCTATTAAAAAACCTAACCTCCTAGAAAGATCTTCTTCAACATGCATAACAATGTTGTGAATTATTCAATGAAGAATGGGGTTAAATCCTACTGCAACAAACTTTCATGAGGTTCATGGCATAGCCAAAATGAAATTCCCACTTAACTGAAAGTACCATCCTTTTTAAATCATGCATATTGGTTTATATTCACTACTTCCAACTTTTATTCTTGTGAAGACATTTTGCATGACGTGAAGCATCAATCCCAAATCATCCTACAATACCCCATCCACTGAATGAAATTTATTTCCATGTTGTTCTTTGACGGGCTACATACTACCCCATCCACAAACCTATACTCCATACCTCCTCCCACCATGGTAAAAACCAATGTTTGGCCAAATATTGAAAATCAACCCGAATATTGCCCCAGTTTTAAATATATGTACCCAATAACCTACGTGTTGATTTTGTTTACATGAAATACCCAATACATAACCTACCCAACTAGGTATAATGATTTGTGATACCCTTGAATACCCAATTGGCAAGGTATATATATCAAGTTAAGAAAAAGAAATACCCTACCTAAACCCATATGTGGTACCTTGGAAAATAACCTAGGTTGTTTTTTTTCATCCAATTTTTTCATTTAATTTTAATCACGTTCATCCCTTTCTTCATCCACTTAGGTCTTCATTCTTTGCGTTAAACCCTAAACCTAAGGTCATTTTCTATTTCCATCTTCGTTTCTCTTTTTGGCTTTTGACAACATTGGTGTTTCTTTATCAAGACGGATTCTTTTGAACACTATTTAGATTCATAGCCGCTTGTAACTTTTAGTTGTGATTTTCCTTTCAATACTTATGCAAGCATCAATGGATTGATCAAAGTTAGATTCAAGGAACTACTAGGAGCATGTGATTTGGCTTTAATGCTTTCTTCAACTCCCAATGTCTTTGAAGCAGTAAACACTAAGTAAACCTCTACAAAAATCATGTAAGTTAGATCTCCTTTGTAACTTGTTTGTATGTTTTATGAATTTTGAATCTTGTCAAAATTCTTGAATCAAAATGTTATAGAACTTTAGTGTCAAGTTTTGAATTTGTCTTGAGTTTGTCTTGAGTCTTGAGTCTTGAATTAGTTAATCAAACTTGAATATCAAGACAAGTCTTAAGTTGAATTTTTGAATTGTAGAAGTCAATTGTAGTGTCAATCACACATGTACCAGAAAACTATTATATCTCACAATTCAACTTGATTTGATTATAAGTTGTTACTATTATTCTTTTTTACATTCATTTTTTTTGCCATTGTTTGTAGTTTGTAGTAGTTGAATGAAAGTTAGGGTGCTAGAATCGAAAGACTTCTTGAGTTGAAAGTCTTGAGTTCTCTCAAGTTTGGTCATTGGTGTTGGTTGAATTGTTGTAAAAGTCTCTTGTCAAACTCTTATTTGAATAGTTTTGCTTGTCAAATTATTGTAGAAGCTACCTATTTTGAAGTGACCACAATTAGAAGCAAAGATGGTAGAAATAGAAACATTTAACTTGAATGAAGACATACATCAATATGATCATAATGTTGTTGACTTGGAAATGGGGAACTTGATTGAAGTTTCAGGACCAATAGTTAACTTGATTTCAACACCTCTTGGATCATGAGCACCAAATGTTTCAAAAAACGTTGAAGCACCAAACAACTCGAATGTGGAAGCTAAAATTACATGGGAGGTACTGAAAGCTCAATTAACCTTGAATGAGCAAGCATGGGTTCCTCACCACATATTGTCTTTCCTTTGGTTTTTTCTGTGGTGAATGATGGCAAAAAACCTAATCCTTTGACTACTCAAACCATGTGTTGTCTTGTTTGCCATTTTGTTTACTAGACTTATAGTGCTGGTAATACCATTAAGAAACAAAAAGGTATGATTTCCTACAACCAACAACATGGCACTACTTATATGAAGAAACACATTTTGGTAGAACATATAGTTGATTGGTGCAAGTGGAAGATTACTAATTTAGGTCTTGTTATGGAAGAACAACAGCAAGAAAAATCTAAAAAGAGGTCTACGGTTGGTTACAAGGCCATCATAAATTAATTTTAATCAACAACTCCTTATAAAAAGGATGATGCACAACAATTAAGATTCAAAGAAGACTTGCTATTGTTTGTTGCCAAAGCCTACATGCCCATTTCCATTTTGGAAAGTCAGTGGTTGTGACACTTGGGTTAAAACTTGTAACTAAAAGCCAAAAAAATTACTTTGCAAAAGGACTACAAGTATTTTTTCCTAAAAAATTATTTTACATGCAAATGAATTTTTGAATGAATTTTTTTGTAACTTGTTCTAAAAAATATTAAAATTTTCCTTAATGCATCACATTTTTTTTAGTCATTATTGAATAAATATGAATTTTTAAAAATGTGCAAATTCCTTACATATTCAATGTTTCTTCTTGAAAAATGATCAAAATTTAAGTCATCACTAAAAATTAAATTTTCACATTTTTTAGTTTTATTATACTTTAAGCTATAATTTTTCTTACTACATCATGTACATTATAACCCTTTATACGTGGTAAAGGACTCTTGAAACTTTGAAATTCTGAAGCAATCCTAAAACATTTTTTGAATTTTTAAAGTTTTAAAATTTCACATTTTAAAAAGTATGAGTGTTTTTTGAGTGTGGCTAATATAATCTTATCATTTATATTTTTTTCAATGAATTCTTTTATATTATATGAATTCTTTTGATAGTCCTTTGTAAAATTGACTCATTTGACGTAAATATGTACATTTTCAAACATTTTAAATCAAAACCAAAATTTAAAATTGGATCAAATGAATTTTTACTTTAAGTTTCTTGACATTCATATGAGGGAAGAATGACTAACTTGCCATAATTACTATGGTTTAAAATGGTAATAAAAAAATAAATGTCTGATTTTGACTAATTATGTCTAACATCTTATGCCCTTTTTGGCTCCTAGTTTTGTGTTTTGACCCACTTGGTGCTGCGTCAAAATCTTAAAGTTGTCTTTTTGAATCAAAAGTAGATGGTTCAATCTGCCATCTCTACAGTGGTTTCTAGAACCATGGAATAATATGTGATTTTAGCCTTAGAATCTTGTATTACAACAACATCATCTTTTGACTTATGGATGTCCAAATCTAGACACAACACATTTGCCCTTGTGATTAACTTTACAAACTCATAATGGGTACCTTGCCATGTGAAAGTGGGATTTTTTGAAGCCATTGATACAACTAAAGTTGCAATGGCAGTGCAAATTAGGGATCTTTTAGCTTCTTACAATCTATTAAAGAAATTAGTTGCATATGTGAAGGATGAAGGTGGCAATCCATCCACCCTTGCACGAGCTTTTATTTTAGTTATTAGTTGTATTCTTCTAACACTTTCAATTCCATGGTATGGTTCTTGTTTTGGCCATGCTTTCAATAAAACATGCCAATACTTGCAATTATACTAATGTTTGTGTTGGTTTTTGTGAGGTTAGTTTGAAGGGGGCATAATCTACATTATAAAAAATACTCACCTAGACTAAAAAGTCTCACAAAGGATGCAATGAATGGCAGAAGGCATCTGTTGATGCTAGGCTCTCCCATCGAAAGCTTAAAACACCCATGAAGACCAAGTTTGCTAGTAAGGTCCTTCTTTTCCAAGAAACTTTGGAATATTGAAATGCCATAAATTTGTGTTATGGGAGGCAAAAAATGCAAGAGTTACAAGGTCGTGTGCTAGATGCACACACCTAAGCAATTTATAAGATGGTTGTTGAAATCATGCTTCATGTTGTGAAACAATGTATCTTCAATAAAACTTGAAGATACTAGCTACTTTCTGATGCATTGAATGCTACACTTTCTATTATTGTGTCTATGTAGAATGAGATGGAGCAATTTGAAATTACCTCCCTCAATTTTGTGAGGGGGGATTGTGAATCTGAATTGGGGGCTTTGTTCATTTGTATGGTGGCCAAAGTCAAAGTAGTCCTTGCACCATTTTTGCCATTTGAATCTACCTACATTATTGTTAAGGCCCACAATATGCTTGCACTAATGTTGGACCCATGGTTCAAATCCTTGGATATTTTTAAAGCATTCATTGGAAAGGCCAAGGTTATACATGGTGGCAAAATATGACACCAAGAGTTTGATGTCGTTACTAGTGGCTATTTTTTTGTTTTTAAATCTCGATGTTAATGGCACTATTGAACCAGCAACAATTGATGATGAAGAAGAATCCATCTTTGGGGTAGTGACCTCAAATGAAGTTACTTTGAAAGGGTTGTTAAGGAATGAATTATTTTTATTCCGCCATTTGTTAGTGAAGCTAAAAGGCATTATTCTGCCTTTGACTTGGTGGAAGACCCATGAAGTTCGATTTCCCAACCTTTCTTTTGTGGCTCAACATGTTTTTGGGATTCCTAACTATTAGATCGAAATTGAGAGAATTTTCAATGTTATTAAAGTGTTGACAAGTCTGCGATGTTGTAGGTTGGGAGTTGATAACCTAGACAAGCTTGTAATGATCATGAAGAATTGGCCAACTGATGTGCAAATGGATTGCCATTAAGAAGGGCAACCCATTATTAAATTCTTAGCAGAAGAGGCAAGTATCATTAATGAAAATGATACATTATTGGATGCAATTAATTATTTCAATATTGAAGCTGAGTTAATTTAATGCATACGAAAGTTGATGAACATTTTGCATATTTTTTCCATGAGCTAGTTTGTTTTGACTAGGAATCTAGTTGTGGCAACTTCTATGTTTGGATGTAACGGTCAACTTAGTTATCTATTTATAATTTAATGCATGGGACTATGTCTTTTTTAATCCTTGATTTAGAGTTCCAGTAAATGTCCAAACTTTGCACATATTTTTGAACTTACAATTTTGCACGATGATTGTGTTTTAGCAAGTTTACAAGGATTCTTACATCAAGAATTTATCTTGGTGAACATACACATGGTAGTTCTGAGTTCATTGACCATTTTGGGCCAATATGTGTTGATGTGGGATGTGTTTGTGTGTTTGCAAGTTTAGGGTTTCTTTCTCTCTGTGATATTGGTATGTTAAGGTTATGTGCACATGTATTTTTCCATGTGTACAAAATCCAAATTGGAATAGTAGTAGTTGTTGTAATGACAACACCTAGGAATTTGCTTACCTTCTCATCTTTGCCATATTACTTTTCTCATTTATTATTTGCTTTAATCAAATATGTTGCACCATGTATTTCAGGAAATACCTCAAATTTGGAAGTATTTTAAACATGTTTATGCACATATATTTTCTTTTTGACATATGTAAATAAGGGACTAAATGATTAGGCATTCACATGTTTGTTTTAGGCAAGTTTTATCAACATTGCAATAAAAATATATTAGAAGATTGAAGAGGGCATATTTGATGTCTTGAATGAAGTGAATTCACCTCACTACAAACTTGTTCTAGTCATTCATCTATCTCGTTTGATAATTAAGCCCAACCAAATGTAGTTGTAAAATGTATTATTATCACATAATATTCATGTCACATTGTATCTTCCTTAGATAATAGTCATAATTATCAACCATACAAACTAAAATATATTTTATTAGATGAACCTATTGTAAACTTTTTGCTTAAACTTTGAACTAATTAATTTAAGATTGAAAGATGTAATCAATGTTGATTGTCTTGGACATATAGCTTGCAGAAATTTCTTTCTTGCCATTACATTGCCATAGATTTTGGTTTTTTATATGGCAACAACACCTCCTCCACCACCATGGCAACAGCAAATTTAACAAGTTACATTGTAGATGTGGTGTTTATTTGCTACTTGAAAGCTGCTAGGATTTGTGCTACGTAGATTGTCCTCATTTTTTACATCTAAAACCCTGACAATGTGCTCAACATCACCATTATAGCAAGTAAGTTATAGGATTTTTCTTCTTCCATTCAAACATATTGATCAAGATCATATTCTAAATTTTTCTACTAACATATTTGTGCTATATGGGTTTCATGTTTTAAATTTTTCTATTCAAATGCCTACACAATTGGAAATTTTTGGGAAATCTATAGAATTGTATTATTCAAAGTTTGTTTTGTAGACAAAAGCAAAAACATATGTTGTGTGCATGCTTGTTTATTTTCTTAATTTATGATATGTTTGGCAAAACCATGTATTTAGGACCTCTTGGATGAGCTTGTGAGCCTTAATATATCATAACATACTTGAATATTTGGGATTAGTGCTTATGTTGAAGTGATGCTGCTTAAGACATTTTGGTGGGAGTCTGAGTCTTCTTTGTGTTGAAATGCCCTTCCTTTGACTCATGTTTTTGAATTTGCAATTTGGAAAAGCTTCAAAGATTGATGAATGATAAAGATGCTTACAATATATTCTTAGTAGGGTTTGTTGATGAAATCAAGTGTGTTGACAAGGTTTTTCCTTGGCAAACTATGAAAATGGGATGTTTTGATAAGCTTGTGAAAAGACGATGACATAACAAATCGGATCCCAAATTTGATTTAAGTCTTGATGATCTATAGATGAAAGGCAATAGTATTAATTATGCATGAAGTTATGTTTAGAAAAAAATGAAATTTAGAAAGATAGAGTTGTAAGAAATTAGTTATGCATGAAGTTATGTTTAGAAAGAAAATGAAGTTTAGAAAGATAAAGTTATAGGAATCAAAGACTAATTGGGTTTGAGAGACCTGAAAGTTTGTATTTTATGATTAGTGAGAGATTGCATGTAGTAATCAGAGAGTAGAAAAGGGTCTTGGGTCATTAATAATCACATGACAAGGAGTTATTAATTTAGTTGGGTTTGATAGATGCAATATTATAGTTATGTTTAGTGAAAGATTGCATGTAGTATTCAGAGAGTAGAAAATGGACTTGAGTCATTAATAATCACATTACAGGGAGTTACCAATCTAGTTGGGTTTGATAGATGCAAGATTAGATTTATGTTTAGTGAGAGATTGCGTGTAGTAATCAGAAAGTAGAAAGGGTCTTGGGTCATCAATAATCACATTACAAGGAATTACTAATTTAGTTGAGTTTGATAGATGCAAGATTAGATTTATGTTTAGTGATAAATTGCATGAATGATCAGAAAGCATAAAAAGATTCAGTTATCATATTAACATTTAAACTATCAAAATTAAGTTATGTTTAGAAAGAGGATGAAATTTAAAAAGAGAGTTGTAAGACTTAGTGGTTGAGTTGTGATTAACAGATCATTGAAGTGATATCCTAATGTGGAAAACATAAAAATTGGGATAAGATTGTGAAAGCTTTGATGTCTGACCCACCATAAGATTTTGTATGTTGAGAAGTAAAGCAATCATATTATATTTCTATTTCTCATAATCAACGAACCATGAATGCAAATTTTGTCTATGTGTGTAATGTGTAATGTCAATGGTTGTGCTTCCATGAGACATGCTTACAATGTTATGTTTGATAACCAGCATAGAGACATAGAATCTGCCCAGTTCTCAGCAGATTCTTGCAAAACCAAGCCCTTATGCATACCAGGTGGTACTTATGCCCAAAAAAATATAAAAATATGAATACCCTTATTGATTCAATACCCTAACAAGTTGATATTAGGTGGGTTTCAAAAAAATAAAATTAATCCTAATATTTGATACCCAGTGTGTAAGCAAAAATTTCAACCAACACTGGTAAAAACCACTGAGATTTTTCTTAGTGTATTTGGGAGGTAGGCTTTACATAGCATAAAAATCTCATGGGGCATTACAAAAAACAAAAGGCCCGCACATGTGGGCCTTTTGTTTTCTGAAATGGCTCCACCTTGGGTGGACGCTTACTTTAAGAACTCCCTGCTCCTCAGGCATTACCTTATACGAAGGGCCCCTAGGCTGCCTGTGGGGGTTGCTTGGGGGGGGGGGGGCGGGGGGGGGCACGCGGGGGGTTTCGCTTCATCCGTGCGGTGGGGGGGCACAAACGTCTAAGGAATTTTCGTCGACCA
>Ga0116227_10008054_pt1 | contig 20133 bp, 17 predicted proteins | sample S1TSphgellanicum_FD_89693 | JGI IMG/M metagenome (GOLD analysis project Ga0116227, IMG submission 89693) | Host-associated microbial communities from peat moss isolated from Minnesota, USA - S1T2_Fb - Sphagnum magellanicum MG | ecosystem: Host-associated > Plants > Peat moss > Unclassified...
ATGTATGATAGTGACTTAACTACCACAACTTCCCCACTGACTTCATCAGCTCCCTACAGTGGGTAAAGGCTGGTGACAAGCACCAACCTATGAACTGAGTTTCTGCTGCAATTCTGGAAGCAACAGGAAGACTCAGCCATCAGCCATACTACTAGCTAGCAACAGACCACAACAACAATGACAAGACAAAGAAACAAAGAAAGACAGAAAGGGAAAAGAAAAACTAAAGGAAATGACAAACAGGGAAAGACTATGAACATAAGTTCCGACAAATGGCTCAATACAGCAACTCTGATGAGTTGTTAAAGTAAGTCTTGGCAGCAGAATGGCCTGCACTTTCCACATCCAGCTGCATGACAAAATTTTCTGGGTCTCTTATTGTCAGAAAATAGTTTCAATCCTGAGGAGCTCTCCGATACTCACATCCAATGAAGATAATTTTGCCTCTCCAATGGGGACATTTGATTGCAGATTTGAAATGGGGAAAACTTGTGGGCAAATGCGATTCAGACGTGCTAACACCCTTGCACTCGACTGCAAGATTGGTGATGCCATATTCAGCCTGCAGTATAAGGGAAAATCATCACACCTTCTCAAATGCTCATGCACTGAAGAGGGGAACTGACACACTAGCAGCATCAAGGGAGACAATCACAAATGAAATGCTGAGAAAGAGCTACAAAAGCTTCTTACAAGTCATGTCCAGCCAGCACATGTTGGGCCCCTTCAAATTGCAACATCCATTTCTGGTACCGAGCATCACTGGTTACAGAAGCAGGGCTAATATGCACCATGAGTGTGACCTGCTTCAAAGGGCTTCCTGTGTCTGGATGCTTCTCTTGCAGACAACACAAATCTGGGGCAGATAATAAGGCTGGGATGTAAGAGAGCGCAGGGCAATCAACCAGAATGAATATGGGACCTGGAGATGAAGGGTCCATGACATCACTTGGATGAACCTGCAAGCCACAAGAAGAAATCACATTTCAATCAACCACATGCACTGTGATTTCAAGAAGGGTCCACGATGATAAATGAGAGAGTGCTCTACTCAAAGTGCACAGGGTAGCTGCTTACGCACCATAGTTTTGCCATCACTCCCCATCACAGACTTGCCAGCCTGGAGAAGACCATAGTGAGGGCCTGGTCGATTGAAAAATGCTTCTGCTTTTGAAGGATCAAACTTGCCTTTAACCTCTGGAAGCTCACAGACATATACAACTGAGAGCTCATCATCTATCAAGGTTTCCTCAGTGCCTAATTGTAGCTGCTCAACACGGGGCCGTTTTGCACCTGCCAAGGGACACAACAACAGCATCTTGTATGTGAGCAGATCAAACTGATTATACCAACATGTTCATGATCTTCACATGCTGGAGTGTTCTCAAACACCTTCATACAGACATTGATAATCAAATATGCTATTGAAATCAATGTCAGCACAAAACACAGGTGTCAACAATATGAAAAATATAATGAAAATTATGTAACAAATTGGCTAGAAGTTTTTTCACTATGAAAACAACCTCATCGTGCAGTGTCCAGAAACTGAAAGATCCAAAAACTCTAATAGTGATGTTGAGACATCTATTTACCTCTTTTGTCCTGACTTCCTATTGTCCCCTTGACCTCTGAACTTTCAGGCCACAATAAGACGGCTGAAATTTTCACAACATCGTCCTCTAATAAAACTGTGGCAAATTTCTGTGGTTGGCTTGCAGAGCCTTGAGACACAGTGGGGCCAAAGCTGTGAGTGTGCACCACTGAGGCATTAGGCACAAATGTGCGCATGGCATTCACAAGGTACTGTAGATCAGAAGTTCCCCAAATGTTAACCTGCATGTGCACAATAGCTTCAGTATTTGAAGAACAGCATGTCTTCATAATTATCAAAACTTTCTCAGAACTTTTGAATTTAAGTCAACCTGAATAGAATTGAGAGATAACCTGATCCTAAAATATGGTTACAGAGTTCCAGATCCAACAACATATCAGCAAAAGGACAACAAGGAACCCTGACACACAAAAACATAGAAAAGAAACAGGACCAGTTTGAACAATGAAGAAAGTTGCATGCATGTTCAATGACCTTCAACAGCAACATGTATGATAGTAACCAGCTACCATACTATCCACACTTCCTTCATATGCTCCCAGCAGTGGGGGGAAACTATGAAGAATAGCCTTTCTCAGACGAGAGGATACAAAGCACAACTGTCATAAGCCAAAGTTATTGGTCTTCAGTTATAATGGGGAAAGCATATCTCTTGACTCAATCGATTTTGAACCATACCCACATGCACCTTGCCTTAGAGCCTTCAATTCCAATACCAGTAATACCCATTTCATAAGGTGCATGACTGAGAAGTAAATCCTGGGTCTTCCCACATATAAAGAAAAAAAAAGTTCAAAAGAAAAGAAAAGTGGACTACTTACTGCCATTCCCACTTCTCCAATGTTCGCCAATGTGAGAAGGAGACCTGCCAAAATGTAAAACTCAGTTAAATGCAGCATTAGTACACATACAGCAAATAGCCTGCAGAGGTATCTGAAGATTGCAAGCTGAAATTTAAAAGAGACAGTGGTATAGCATTTATTGCCAACAGCCTGATGTTGAGGCTTCTTGCAAGTCCTACCGGTGTGGTAGAGCACAACACAATCCAAGCTACTCACAAGAATAGATAGAAGAAACACAGGAAGTAATGTACCAGGAAGGCCACCACCAGTTTCTGAGGACACACGAGTCAGAAATATGTGATTTATCTGAACAGAAAGCAGGCGATTGCTGGGTTAGATTTTGCAAAAACTAGATCAGGAATTCTCTAGCATGAGATCATCTCCATATTCCAAGTGAAATTGAACATACAACCAACTGAGTTACCCATCATGATCAACAAGACCCTTTCCTGACTGCTTACAGGTCAGTGCTCCCAGGCTTCAAAACATTCATAAATTACAACCTTATTGCAAATTATAGCCCAGTGTAAAGGAGCATGTAGTGACTAGTCCTGAAGAGCATGACACAACACAGAAATGAGGGGAAGGCCCACCCTCCATTAGAAAACTGGGCGAGGATGCATGCATGCCTTGGATAGCTTGATCTTGTGCTCAATGCAGAACCGTTGCAAGCCCTGCTTTTCCCAAAACACAACATCAACATTGACCCATGTGTACCCATAGCTATCATAGTACTACAGAGAAATCTCCACAACAGTACAATTTGAAAGGAAAAATGACAAAATGGGTGCCAGTCATAACCTTATGAGAGCTGGCTGCTCAAAAAGTGTCAGACCTTCCATCACAAAAAATAGCAGTGACAAAGCTGGCCCACTGAATTCATCATCAAATGCTTTTGACAAAAGATAATTGCTGCAGTATGCAGGGTAAAGAAGTTGACCTCTCCGGCATTGAAGATGAAGCGCCTCTGATCAAAGAACAACAACACAGATGGTGCTGTGTCACCTGTGTCCATTCCAGTGCCAAGAATCTGTCACAATGTACATTTTCCAAATGGGAGTGTCAGATCCCACTTCTCTGTACGGGTCAGTAGAACCACAAAGAGAAAGACACAGACACATAGAGAGATTTGGAAATGTCAACTGCAAGCAAGAAATCCTTTCCATATTGTTCCTGGTATTGAAGACTGGAAACAGAAGCATGGGAAGGTGGAGCTGTTGCAAACAACATATCTGAGAGCTCTGAGAGAGAGAGAGAGAGAGAGAGAGAGAGAGAGAGAAAGAGAGTTCTCTAAATCTTACTGCACATAAAACCATTGAACAAAGCAAGCATGAAAGAACCTAAAGACATGCTTGCCTGCACAAAGCTCAAAGTACTATTTGCATGTGTGCTTGTTGTCCGCAATGCCAACTGCCTGGGCTGTGCACTCAGTTCTTTCTTCTTCACCATATCTGAAGAAGTTGCTGCTGCTGCTGCTTCTTCTTCCTCTTCCACAACAGGCCGTGTTGGTGTCTTGGTGTGCAGGCGACGTGCAACCTGGCCATGGCCATGGCAACAACAAACATTCAACAACATCTATCCAACGCCGAGTCCCATAGTGGGAGTCCATGCCAAAGCTTTTCCAGTGATGCAAATCGAGTGAAATATAAATGGGCAAAGCTCTCACAAAACCCTAACGCACCTTCTTCACGCTCAGGTCCCGCGAGATGCTGCTGCCACTCTGCAGTCTAGTCCTCGTCTGCTGCTGGCACAGAATGCGATTGAGCGCACAACTTCTTCCCGCTAGAAAAAACGACGACGACGATGAAGACGACGACGACAAGGCCTGCAGGTGTTTCGTGTTCAGAAACAGTGCAGCAGAGCTCGAATTGAAGGCCATGCAAGAACGAAATGCAAACGGCAAGCTCAGGAAACGAGCTCGAGACACAGAAAAATGCCGATGTAGCAGTAACGGCCTATGGAAAGATGCGGCCGCCGTCATGAGCGAGCATTCGAAGACGAAAAAGAAGAGACGAAGAGGAGGGTTTCGGGAGGGAGGGTTTCAAGGGTTTCAACTCTCTCACTCTCTCTATCCTCCAAACCCTAAGTGTGTTTTTTGGGGTTTGTTGATGAAGGAAGCTCTGTCTCTCTGTCTCTTCAGGGCGGAAGGAGCAAGCAAGTAGCATTTGATTTGTTCCGGATGTTGAGGGACTTGCTGAATGTTCTGTTGCAGCAATAATAATAAAGACCTGATAATGGGCAAAACAAAACTCTGCTGTTGTTTTGCTGCAGACATGCACTGAGGAATTCAACTGCAGCCAGCCAGTGAGGTTGAGAACCCAGCAAAACCCTACAACACTTACTTTCTTTTGCATACAAATTTCCTTTCCATAATGACAAAACCCCAACTTGTTCTTCTTCTGATAATCCACAACTGGTTCTTCTTTATTCTTTGCTTGAAACAAAAAATCATTCTAAAGTGGTTTTTATGATGATCCACAGCAGGTTCTTCGTTCTTTGCTTGAAACAAAAAATTATTCTAGCATTGTTTCTTATATTTTGGTTATCGATACTCAAAGGGTGGGTCTTGCTAACTGGCATGGAATTGATTTTCCACTTGTGACAGAAACTAGCAATTCATGACCAGAAAGGGAAAATTTTCTACTTGATGCAATTTTGCATGCGTTTTATGTGTTTTGTTTGAATGAGCTGAATGCGCATCATCCCAAAAAGAAACTTAGGTCCATGCCCACAACATTTCTCTTGATTTCAAATAGACATTCTTGCAAGGAATGAGATGATCCACGGTTCCTCTTGATCACATTACACATGCTTGCAAGTATTGTGATGATCCAAGGTTCCTCTTGATTTCAAGAGGACATGATTGCAGGAAATGTGATGATCCAAGGTATGATTTCAATCAGAGATGCTTGTGAGAAATGTGATGATCCAATCACATTGTGATCGTGTTGTAATGTCTAAAGCTTTTCAGCATGATGAGAATGCAACTGCAAAACCATTTTGACTATTTCAATGCTGTTTTGTTGCAATTGATTTGTCCTACAAAAGATGCTGCAACAAAGCTGCCTATTTGTGCAACACCAAGGTGTGGAAATGTTTTCTGTCACTCGGATTTCAAAATCATTACAAAATAAATGGTACAATTTTTTTGGTTTTTCTCTCAGAGCAGCAACTAATAACTGTACAAGAGCTACACTTTCTTGCACCCCCATCATCTTCTCCAACTAAATTTTCCTTCAGAATCAAAAACACAAGAAGAAGAAGAAGAAGAAGAAAAAACCTGCAAACTACATTTGATTTCTGTACCTGTAACAAAACTCAAGAACTCATCTCAGAGCTCTAAAAATGCTCACAACTTCTTTTACTTCTTGGGTTGGTTGATGAAGCTCTCCAACAGATTCAACATGTTATTTTCAATCTGTAAAAAATCTGTTGAATAACTTGGAAAGAGAAATGATGATATCTAAGACTGTTCAAACCTGAAAGGCAACAGCAGCAGAGGCGGCGGCAGCAGTGGTGGCAATTCTGGATCAACGCCCATTTGAATCCCCAATAGTATCTGAGCAGTAGAAGTCAGAAGGGTCTCGTAACTTGTGGAGGAGATCAAAAAGCCCATAAAAACTCTACTAATTCCTTGTGATGTATAGCTGCTGTTTGATCCAAGCTCGTGCACCACCAAAAAAACTGTGGAATTGAAACTGGGTATGTTGGAAAGGGAAGAAGAGAACGATGCGGAAGAAGGAGGACAAGCCTGAAGAAGAGAAAAACATGGAAGAAGGACCATGTTGATGGAGATCAAAACTGGTGGCGGTTGCAAGGTAGTACCGAGCTGCTTTCTCAACCAGTGGGTGCTTCATGTGGACATTGTGGATGTCTTGGAAGGATTGTGTTCGTGAAGAAAGACAGTGACGTGCTGGTGATGATTGTTGGCCACGAACCAGCTCAGGAGTTGGCAACTTTGCACCCATGACATCAGCCAAGGAGATATATGAATGGGTAGGGGTGGTGGTAGTAGTGGTGGTGTTGTGATTTGTATGATCCTCAAGCTCGGTGTCTCTTCTTCTCAGTTGCAACTGGATGTGACTGTAGGACCTTGATAACTTCCGAATTGTCATTGCATTTGATTTCACCACTGTTTTTGTTTTTGTTGTTGCCATCTAAGTTTTGTACTTTTGCTGGTTCAGCTGCTGCTGCTGCTGCTACAGACTTTGTGCATCCAGCAAAGGCTTAAACTTGTATTGAATTTTTGCTTCTTTTCCTTTCTGTTGTTTCTTTCTTTCTTGCAGCAGGTTTTTGTTTCTAAAAGTCCCCTGTAAAATGAGCTCCCCTTGTTCTAACTTGTCAATTGTGGCTCTTTCTTTTGTGCTTCCTCTTGTGAATCCTTTCCTTCAATGGGTTGCTGCAAAAGCCAAAATGAACCTGAAAGAAAAATACACATCAAAAACAAGAATCAATTCCAAGAAGCTCAAAAGAGAGCACCCATCACCCAGAAATTACTCAGCGAATTACAGCTCCTGGGCAACTGGAAATCCTCAACACAAGCTATGCAAAAGTAGGCATAAACCAAACCACGTGAGAGAAGAAGAGAGGCTTCAAGATGGGCATTCATACATACCCTGAGAAATCGTCCGTTTGTGGTTTGTTTCTTGCCTTCTTCAAATTACCCACCAGAGACAAAATTTTCTCGTCCAAATTCCACACCACATTCCCAAACCTCCTCCAACAACAAAAACAAGAGAAGAAGAAACCCACCACCAAAAACAAAACGAAAAAAAATCTCACAAAACACCCAAACACAGTTCAACCACCGAGCCCCCTCCCTTTCCTTCTTCTTCAAATCTACTACCACCCAACTACAAAACCCAAAACCCGATCTTGATGCTTCCTAACAACAACTACAACAACCAAAAATCTGAGCTTGATGCTTCCTAACAACAACAACAAAGACACAAACTGATGGATCCAATTCCCAGTGATGCTGATGATACTTCAAAGCTCCACAAAACCCAAGTTCACAACACAACACAAAACAAAATTTGATGATGCTAGATCTCTCTCTCTCTCAAATCTCTCTTTCTTTCAGGGACTAAAGCTTTTTTTTTTGGGTTTCCCTTAATGAAGGGGGAGAACAAGTTTTTGGATTCCTGGGAGTTTCTTCTCTCTCCTCTTGCCACAACTCTTTCTTCTACCTCCTATCTATCTGACTGTAGAAGAAGTAAAAGGCTGATTCTTATTTATCTACCATCTATCTGCAACAAGCAAAGCAAGCAAAGCCAGCAGGAGCCAGGAGGCCATTTACTTTTACTTACTCACAACACACACAACACGCATAAGTTTATTCTTTCTTTATTGGTCTTGCCTACCAAGGCAAGGATGTTGTGTTTAGATTCATGATAGAGTATAGTAGCTTAAGGGAATTTTTTATAGGCCCCTAAGTACATCATAATAATAGGTCTATTCTTTCTTTATTTAGATTGTTTGGTGGTTTTGTTTTTGTAATATTTTAAAATACCAAAACCATGTAAGTTTTCATTAGGGTCCCCACATTTTGAGGGATTTACTTATGTGACCCCCAGGCACCATGTAGTTTCCATAACTTGGTCCCACGGTTTGAGGGATTCTTATCATGTGACCCCACCACAGGAGCCACCACCTTACCTATTTTATTATATTGGTACTTTCACCTTCTTGAGTTCAGCTTTCTCTAAGAGCATCTATCTCTGCTGGACAGCATGTTTTGAGTGGGTGAAGATCATCAGTACACATTTGCTCAGGCTTATAGGAAAATGGTTTTGGCTCAGCATTTTTTTGCCCAATATGTTGATGACGTTGGCAAAAGCCATTGTACATTGAAAAACACTTGCTCTTGATTGGGCAAATATATTGATTGGTCCAAGTGGTTTGCTATTAGTAGATTCTCGCTTTTCAGCATCATGTTTATGGGTGAGATGTGCGAACTAGTAAATAAATAATTTTGGATGTGAGAGAATATTGTTGCAGGGCCAAAGTACTGAGTATGAGAGGAGCTACTCTGACCCTGTAACACTGCCTCCAGTCTTGCTCAGGATGTGACACTGCGAAAACGTTTTTCACATTCAAGTTTAGCTAATTACTCTTTCTTTCCAACCCTGCCATAAAAGTAAAACGGGGAACTCAAATCGGTGAGAGACTACTAGTATAACAAACCACATGGACCAATCATTATGATGGTCAATCATAAACATGGAATAGTAGTCAGATCAAATTTATTACACTCTTCTCTCAGCAAACTATGCAAAAATGCTAGGCCAAAATCGACATGTTTTCACTTTTCTTCAACCAGTTTTAATATGCAGGGTCACATGCCGAGCATGGATGGAGTTCCACTAAGAGCATCTCCAATGGCAGCACTAAAATCGCTTGTGTGACAAATTTTGGTTGAAGCGCACTTTTTTCGTAGCATGAAACTAAATTTGAACTTGTACACATGCATTGGATATAGGTGACCTTCAAATGGCCAACAAAAAAAAAAAGATTTCTTTTGATTGGCTCACATGGTGGTATTTAAAATACTATCATTTTTATATTGTTCAATATTTCATGTTTGAAAGAAATCTTAGGTTTCATCCCAATAAAAACTTTAAGAGAGATGAATTTAGACTTTGGAGAAAAAAAGATAACACTTGAAGAGTTAGACTAAGCTATTGTTGAGTTAGCCTTAAGCAAAGCTCCTAAGCCAAATGACATTGTAAATGAATTATTTTTATATTTCTAGATTTGGATTTGAGGCTATTCAATCATGATTTGAGAATTCATTAATATATAAAAGCTTTCATCTGGAATGATAAAAGGGATGCTTTCATTATTGCATAAAGGGCGGATTATGTTGAGCTTAACAATTATCACCCTATTTTTAAAAAATGTCTCTTACAAAATATTGTTAAGTAATTGTAAATAGGCTTCCTCTTTTAGGGTATTGTGATTGATGATTGAACATTTATCGTATTAATCACCTCCCTCTCATGCAACCCACCTCCTTTTTATTTATAGGATCTGAAAATAAAATGTAGAGGATTAAAAGGCACATTCACACAACTTTTTAAATTGTTCAAACGGGATGATAAATGATAAAGATATGCTTCTAAAGTTCAAGTGGTCAAAGATGAGGAAAAAAAGCTTCATACACATGGTAACCTATGAAATTTTACTATGCCACCTAAAACCAAATAGTGATATGTTGATTAATGGATTATACTTACTCATCACTAGGATGAAAAAAACAAATGTCTCAAGATAATTGTTCACTCTTAACCGTATATCCAAGATTTAGTATAGTTTAAGGCTAGAGATCAATGGTTGTGGGTGCAAGATAATCTTGTTCACAAAACCTTTGTGCAAGTTTTTGAAAATCTATGGTCATAAGGCATACCTTTTGATCATCGTGGTCTTGGTGTTTTTCATGTTCATTGTGATTTTAGTGTTCCTCCTGGCCATTATGGTTTTGTGTTCCTCATGATCGCCATGGTGTTGATGTTTTTTTTCGATCATTGTGGTCTTGTGTTCCTCATGGTCATTATGATTTTAGTGTTCTTCATGGCCATTATGGTTTTGTGTTCCTCACGATCGCCATAGTGTTGATATTTTTTTTCGATCATTGTGGTCTTGTGTTCCTCATGGTCATTATGGTTTTGCGTTCCTCATAATTACAATGGTTTTGGTGTTTCTTTCAATCATCATGGTCTTTTGTTCCTCTTAATCATTGTGGTCATAATGACTAAAGTTTTCAATTTGATGGAATACAATGTCAAAATGAAAAAATCAAAATGTTTGATTCATCTTTGATTAAGATAAACATGCCTATAAGTGAACACGTAATGAATCAAAAGAAAATGGCATCATTGTTGGCATTCAATTAGTGATGGATTCTAAAGGTAATTTGTAGTTCATCTTTGAAGGTGATAATAGGCTTTTAAACCATCTAATTCCGTTCTATAATGTGAAAATAATGGCTTTCCATTTGAAATATATCATTTTCACACACACATACCACTCCTAACTTGTGCACTTTTACCATGTGCTAACAATCCTCAATTTTATCCCATATGGTTTGCCTAAAGTTCTCACCTATATAGTTGGGTTAAGAAAGAAACTTTTCATCCTTACATAAAAACTTATATTTTCATAAACTTTCAAATTTCAAAAAAAAAAAATCTCATTATGGGCCAATCAAATTGGTTAGCTGCCCAAAGCAAAACAAAAGACTTGGGAAGTGTTTCATTTAATTAATAACACTCACAAACTTAAAGGTTTAGAGCACATTTATCTTGGTGTGTGTTACAATATCAACGCCTACAACTATCATTGTCCACACACACATTAACTAAACAACATAAAATCAACCTAATGGTGCATCACCTCCAAACAATATGATTCACTTATAAACAACAAAAATACAAACCAAACTAGGTGCCACATTAGAATTTGCATAAAAACACAAAAAACTTACGACAACAAATTTGTTGTGTTTTAGAATCTCAAATGTCTAAAAGCAATTTGAGAACACACAACTTGAGATTATATCCTAAACATGAAATAATTCAAATGTTATTCACACTTGAACCAATTCTAAGCTAAAACACAATTAACTACATTAACTTAACTTATCAATAACTAAGTAAAATTTAACAAGGTACTTAAATGAATAGCCTTGACAACCTTAATTTTTTTCACATGGATGCCAAAACATGTTCAACTATGGGTATGTGTATTTTTTACATATATCCAAGGTTATGAATAGGGCATGTTTTTAAATTTACATGCCCTTGAATATGCATTTCATTAAAGTATGTTGATTTGATGAAAATAAGAAAAAATAAATAATATAAATTATCCATATTTGAGAGATATATCCATGTAAAAAATATACTTGAACAACACCATTATGAACAACCCATGTGGGAGAATTTAATAACTAAAGTCTCAAAGGAGTATGGGAACTTGTTTAAAAATAAAAGATCCCAATTTAAATTGATTATATTAATAGCTATAGTCAACCAAAGAACCAACCAAAAAAACATTAGGAATCACTAAGAGTCTAGTACTCTTAATCCTCCTAATAATGAACAAGTTCAAGATTTTAGTTCTTTGGGACATTTACATTGCAAACCCCATTTCCCAAGTGCTTAGACTTGTTAAAAGAAATGATAATAGTCATAGGCCCCTTGACTTTTTTGGAATAGCCCAAACCATGAGAGTAATTCAAACAAAAATAATAAAACCCATGAAAATAAAGTTCTTATTAGCATGTGGTCTTGCCTCATATCTCAATTTTGACCCTACTATTTGAAGATGGAAAGATGGCGCACAAACTATTAATGTAAACTATAAATAAAAAGGTGGGTATTCATCAATAGTTGTGACACCTTTTCTAAGAGCATTATAGGAAAATAGTGTGGAGAGCTAGCAAGAGACTTCTATACCCCAATTAAAATGACATTTAAAACTACAAACAATAGTTTGTTGTAGAGATGCTCTAAATCATTATTTTATAGAGTTATTAGGTCTTTTTGACATTGGACTTGGGATGGAGGCCTTGTTGTTGTTGGTGTGTTGGTTTTTTTGTTTCGTTTTGCAATGGATGCTATCCATTCGCTTCCATGAGAAATAAAATTTTGTGTTTATGGATGGCAATGGGAAAATAATGAACACTCTATGTTGAATGTAATTAGTAGTTACTCGATAGGGGCCCAAATAAGGTGCATGGACAAAGACTTTCTAGCTAATTTTTTAACCCAAGAAATGTTAAATTTGTAATTCAGAATCCATGGTTTTAGTCTTTTTTAGTATGGCACATCTCAAATGTTTAGAACCCATGAATAATGTTTAGAAATCCCTCCCCCCCTCCCATCCAAGTGTAGTAATCTAAATTTTTCGAACCCCACCCATAAAACTAAAATTGGGACTTCAAATAGGTAGTAGACTACTACCTACTAATAGCAAAGCACCTAGATCAATCATTATGCAATAGGGAGCAGCAGTCAGATCACATCAAACACATTTCCCTATAGTTGCTCTGCCTTTGACCAGCCTGAGTAAGCGACGCAAAATTGCTCGGCCAAAACCATTTTCGTGAGCTAAACCGGCATGTTGTGACTTTTCTTGAATTCAATTTTAATATGAGGTGTCACATACTGAGCACGATGGAGATGCTTTAAGTAGTAACTACCTATGTAAGTGGGTAATTAATAATTACCTAATTACCGTGGGTAAGTATGTAGGGGACATAAGTGGGTACAGTTTTCTTGGAATAAAGTCTTCCGTGTTCACATCCAGTGGACCATCTCTGCACACTGCACATCATGTTTTGGATGAAGATTAGTAAAAATTTGACCAACAGCCTCAAGAAAATGGCTTCTCATTTAGCATGTTTGCTGAATATGCTGAGTCAGCAAAAGCCATAACACAGTTTAACAAGTATCATATATATTAATTCACTTGGTCTGTCTCTGACAGTGACTTTGGACGGCCAGTGGCCACGGACAGTTGTTTGAAAAGAAAAGTTTTTTTTAAAAACCAAATACATCAACCAAACATTGTTGAAATAACACACCTGTGCATTATGCACAGGGTTCACACTAGTTCATGATGAAGTAATCAGAGATACTGATTGATCCAGAGGGTTTGCTATTAATTTGTTCTGAACTTTTGACTATTTACTCTGCAAGTGTTTGCTAATGTTTTGGGTTTATAGGTGAGGCTATTCATTCAAGTCAATAAATAAACTTGGATGGTAGCAATATATTGTTGTAGGGCCAAATGCCAAGTATGGGTGGAGCTGCTCTTAATGTGTAGGTACTAGGTAGGTAAAAAAAATAGGTGAAGCACCTTAGTAGTGGCTACAAGGTAGGTTGTTAGATATGTGTGAAATGCTGAACCACATAATTTTGCCCATGTGATTGTTTATGTCCCAAAAAAGAAAAAAACCCCTCAAGTTCAGTTCCCAGGTTTTTTATTAAAAAAATAATGGGTATCAACCAATCATAGTGGACCCATGTTGCACATAAACTGGCTTTTCAAACACCAAAATGTGCACATCTTTATCCAAAATTTGCCCACGTGATTGTTGCTGGGCACGTTGGAGCAAATGAAATAGTGGTAAACCTTAAACCCTAAACCCACACTTCCTCTTTTTTTTTTCAAGAAACCCTAACTTCCAGTCAGTTCCCAGTTGTAAAATTTTATGGCTATCAACCAATCAGAGTAGGCGCATGTTAAGCAGGGTATTATTCTAAACTGTCCAATAAACTGGCTTTTTCCTTTCTTTCTTTCCTTTTTATTTTTTTTATAAATTTTATAAAATAAAACTAAAAATAATCTTTTTCAAAGACTAAATAATTATACCTGCATTATGAAAAAAACACTTTGTCTTAAAATATTTGGAAGACTCTTGCTAAAGACAAGTTTATATATATATATATAATTTAAAGATCCCTAGTACCTTTTCCAGGTTCAGCACTAGGGTGCCCAATAACTATTTTTATTTTCTAAATTCATTCCAGCAGTAAATAATAATAATAATAATTTATGAAAATTTGGCAATAGATATAGGTAGCTTCTTTGACAGGTTCTCTTGACTCTGAATCTCTAACATAGTGAGACCTTTTACAACATTTTTTATTTGCTTCTTTTTGCAAAAATGGGGAGGACTGGGCACATAACTTTTTCCACTAAATTATAAGATAGAGAAATGTTGCCAGTTATTGGATACATGTTCTCCAATGGTGAATTTGGCCCTTCAGAGTTTTCACCATTTTTTGTATTTTTCTCTCCTTGTAATTTCCTTAAATTTTGACATTTCAAACAAATAATTTAGAAATTTTGACATTTTCAAAAAAAAAGATTGAACAAATGGAAATCCATTGCTAAGTAAAGAAAGCCACACACACACACACACACACAAAAGGTGCCAAGCTCACTATTTAAGCTTATTATCCTATTTTCCCTTTTACAATATATGTACAATGAACAAATGACATTGGTTTTTGGGATTTTTCTGTTTTCCCTATAATTTAATTACTACGTTGTATGTACCAATGAATAAATGACATTGGGTTTTTGGGATTCTCCTATTTTCCATATCATTTAATAACTACTGTGTATGCACAATGAACAAACGACATTGAATTTCTGGGATTTTCCTATTTTCCTTATAATTCAATTACTATGGTACATGTACAATAAACAAAGGACATTGGGTTTTTGGGATTTTACTATTTTCCCTATAATTTAAGTACTATGGTATATGTACCAATGAACAAAATGACATTGGGTTTTTGGGATTTTCCTATTTTCCCTATGATTTAATTACTATGGTAAATGTATGATGAACAAATGACATTGAGTTTTTGAACACCACACACACATTTTTTGATAGTCCTTTTTTTCTTTTTTCAGGTTTGCCTTCTGATATTAGACGACAGCTTTATTATGGTGTGTTGTTGAAGACAAAATTATTATCCACCGTACCAGTTTGTCACCATTTAGACAATTAAAAAGCTTGTGGTTGTTCATATACATTTTAGCATTGTACACTCCGCATTGGATCCCAATAAACATGAAATTGTGAGTTGTGTACTCCAGGGTTTTTCATGTGTGTATGGAATGGGCATTATTTGGTCATGTGTGTTTTTGTTTGTTTGTTTGTTTGTTTGTTATTGTTGCTCACTTGTGAGGTCATTACAGGAAAGGGGTGAATTTCCAAAATTGTTACACGAAAGATTGATTGGTGGAATGGAGGTGATGACACCAGCAAAAGAGTGCAATGGTGATGAAAAGCTTTTACAACAAAAGATTTTTAATCCTTGTAAGCTCTTGTCTCTACAACTTTAGTCACTTGCAGTTTTTTATGTTTGGAGACATCCAGAACTTTTGGAAGTTGTAGATAAGAACAAAATGTACTCCAAACATGGGACTTGTAGAATATAAATTTTACTTACCTATACTCTAAAGTCAATCAGACCTAACCCTTAAAACAAGTTCTTTACCACCAAAAACAAAAATGCACTTCCATGTTTGCCTTGCCTACCTCAAAACTCAATTCTTTTCCCACTTGCATGGAAAAGAGTTATCCTTAAAGTAAGCAAATGACAGCACCAGAACCCTGAGTTTGGTCATAAACAGGGTGAGATTCACAAAAAAAAAAAAAAACTGCAAAAGAAAAGTACATTAGCATTCAAGAGGGGAGGGGAAACTCAGAAAACCATCAATTTTTTTTAATGGTTTTCTGAGTTTCAGAGCGCCTCCATTGCTGCTACATATATTTTCACTACTCCTACGTGGACAACTCGTATAAATCGTCTCGAAACCTTGTGCATTAAATGCTGAGTTTTAGCATTTTCATATTGAGATTTAATAAAGTTTTCTTACTTTACGGATGCTACTGAAAGAGGGGTCAGGGGGTGAAAGGAGGCCCAAAGACATGGTGAATTTATGGATTTTTTCTAACGTCTCACAATTCTGGCCATGCCAACTAGCCTAGGCCAAAAATGTGTTCCCATCAAGTTCTCAATAGGTTTCACAAGTTCTTACTGTGTTCTTTGACATGCTCCCAGTAGCACCTCTCTATTTGTCCCCTATTCTTGGCGTTTCAATATTTTTCTAGAACGTATATAGGTGGGCCAATATTGGAACTTAATAGAGAAATCTGTAATGTGGACCTTTGGGTTATTTTTTCATCCCCTCTTCCTTATTTAATCTTAAATCTTGCTACTTGCAAACTGAAGGAATTTTATTAAATCAGTGGTGAAATATAGTACCACAATATTTAATGCATGGGATTCAAAATAATTATGGCAGCACTAAGCATAGTACCAATCAAAAGCTCAAGAAAACCAAAAAAAAAAGGTGAAACTCAAATTATCACAAAATTTAGTGTAATCTAAGTTTCACCCTCTCTTCACTCCTTATTTAAATGCAATAAAATTATCTGAGAAGTCCCACGATTAGGGGGTGAGAACGATCAATTTCGGCATTAAAAAAAAAGGCATCAAACCCATAACTGGGAATGAAAATTTTACAAAGCGAAATAACTGGGACCCAAACCATTTTTCCCACCAATTTTGGTGGTAAACTGAGTTTCATGTTGTCTTTCCTTTCTCCTGAGCGCCTCCATTGCTGCTACATATATTTTCACTGCTCCTACCTGTACAACTACCTACTATAATTAGTCTCGCTCAGTTTCATCATTTCACCCAGAGATTTAACAAAATCTCCTTACTTTGCAGATACTACTGAAAGAGGGGATTGGGGTTTGAAAGCAGGCCCAAAGACAGGGTGAAGACAGGATGACTTTAGAGATAACTCTAATGTATATTTATTTTCCTTTTTTGAATTTCATCCATTAATGACCAAATTCAGGATATTGATATCGGGTTTCCTTCACTTTACGGATTTCCTTAATACGTTTCAAAGTTATGTTGAGAGTGAATAGGTAGGCACTTCTATATTTGGGATCTCTCTCTCAAGTGTCGGAATTTTTTTGTGATGACAATCAAAGAGGCTCATTGCAAAAGAAAATTCGGAACTTGGAACCACACCATGAACTATCCACCGATCCCAAAAACATTCATGAACTTCATGACGGTGAACATTTGGTCTTGTCGGAAAGTCTAGCCTAGTATGCCTTGTGCGAGTATTTGTTTGCATTTATATACAAAAGAACGATATTATGACATGAATTTTTTACACGTGCAAAAAGCATAAGAATTTTTTATTATTTTTTAAAAAGACCACATATAGAAATAATATTTTAATACCCAAAGTAGTGCGCGTTGAATACCTCCTCTTGTGGTTCTCCTTGGAATGAGCATTTTTGTGTTGAAGTTCCTCTTTTCGTAGAAGAAGAAGAGAATAAACAATCCACTTTACACAAGAGGCTGAAAAAGCCACCCACATGTTACATACATTCAGTTGAAAAATATTCTTCCATTCCATTTTAGTGTCGGGTGATGCCGGAGGAGCACGGAAGGAGAAGTTCCCCGGTGTACGCGTCCCTCTACCTCAACTAAAAGGCAAAGGGGTGCTTACACCCGAAACTTTCCGCTCATGTTCCCAAGCATAAAACCGATGTCAATTTATTTATTTTAAAATTCTCATGATGCCAAAAGGGCACCGGTCAGGTATTACAGGAAAAAAAAAAATTAATTACAATGGGCATTTTGGAAAACAAAGGGCTTTACGACTGCATAATTTTCAATTTCCAAAATTTCCTTGCAAAATTTTAGACTTTGGGATCGTATCTCCTAATACAATAAGAAAAATCTCGAAGGTTTTTACATGTTAGGAGTAACCCCACAATGCCATGATTTACAAAATACCCCCCTAACACATTGAAATTATCGGAGTGTAAAACATAAGGGATGTCATAATGTCATTGACACCATTGAACATAATTTGTAGCATATGATAAGTTACGGCCTTCCGCAATCGGTAGCTAACTAGCTAGAGTGGGCTTTTTTTGTTTGTTACGTAAAACAACAACAACAAAAAACCCCAAATAAAAACACAACCTTATCTACTGAGTAGTCCTGGACACAAACACCCCATTGGTTCCGTAAGTTAGAATCTAGCCTTTTGTGTCCATTCCGATGTTGCTTTCAAACTATATCCTATATTACATATCCTTTATCTATGGAATGGTCCCCAATATACACACACACACACAAAAACTGGTTGGTTCCGTGAGTTAGAATGTAGCCTTTTGTGTCCAATTCCCATGTTGCTCTCAAACATATAAACCAACTACTTACACGTAAGGTGCATTCACACCTAATGTTAAGTGAGCGTTAAGTGAAAATCTAGGTGGCATCTTAGGTGGCACCCAATGTTAAACGGGTGATTATTTAATATCAAGTGAATGTTAACTTAACACAAGATCTTGGTAGAAAATAGGTTTAGGTTCTAAATGACTAGCTTGGTCTTAAGGGACTTTAGAGTCCTTAACACCAAGTGTGAATGCACATTTAGTTATATTGACCCCCCACATGCCCAAAACACCACTACCATTTAACCTAGAGTTGAAGGTCTCCTAGCCTTTTTTCCCTTCTCTTTGGTTACCCAGGATTCCGGATCAAACGCCATCAACTATCTATCTCCAAATGGTGTCCACAAAAACACATTGTGCACGGAGGAGGAGGAGGTCCCCACACAAACACGAGTAATAAAAATGTTCTACTTCTCCGTGTTATTGTTGTTTTTGTTACTACTCTCTTCTTCTTCTTCTTCTTCTTCCGTCTTATTTTTGTCTCTTTGGATTATTTATGGAGACAATCTATGTTCCAAGGGGCCACCCAAAGCCTTTGTTTTTTATATATAAAGGGTTATTTATCCCACGATTGTGGATCAAAGCATCTCGATTGGTGTCCACAAAGACAAATACTCGTACATGCTATTGGGACAATGCTCGTACATACTATTGGGGTCTCTCTCTCTCTCTCTCTCTCTCTCTCTCCCCCACGCAAGCAAACACAACATGGGTGAGTGCTATCCGGGACTCAAAACCTTTATTTGAGGCTAAAGTTCTCAATCCTCATCAACAAGCTGATGTGGTGTATGGAATATTATATGTGACACTTTGCTTGAGCAACCTTGTCGACATAGCTGTAAAGTGCCATAAAGCAAAGTACTGGGGAGAGAATGAGTACTATGTACACTATTAAGTTCCCTTATTTAGAAGAAAAAAAGAATTGAGAAAAAAATCACACACACACTCACAAGAGAATGAGTACCTACTAGCATATGCTATTAAGTTTCCTAGTTTAGAATAAATAAAACAATTCACAAAAAATTCACACACACACACACACATATATGCTATTAAGTTTCCTACTTTAGAACGAAAAAAACAATTCACAACAAATTCACACACACACATGCTATTAAGTTCCCCACTTTAGAATGAACAAAAAGATTCACAAAAAATTCACACACACGCACACACTCACAAGAGTATGAGTACTAGTTATGATATTAAGTTCTCTTCTTTAGAAGGCAAAAAAATTGAGAAAAAAATCACACACACACACACACACACATACTCCTACAACTATTGGGCCATCATTTAGGGTATATGTGGAGGTTTAAGCAACCAATGTGTGACGAGTTGTCATCCGTGAACGGCCCTATGAAAGTGCATTGTTTGTATCATTGGTGGAATGAATGTGGAACGTCATATCGGGTTTTGGGTTGTTGCCACAAAGGCAAAAAACTTTAGGATATGAAACTTTAATGGGCCACACCCAAAGAGGTGTAAATTTTTTGTAGGTAATATGATTTTGAAAGCTTTTTGGGTCCCCCCCAAAGACGTGTAAAGCATTTGTAGGTGATGATTTTGAAGCTTGTTTCGGGTCCCCCCCCCCCCAAAACATGTAAAGTTGCTTTTGAAGACTATTATTTGGCAACCCAAGAGGTGTAAGTCTTTGTAAGTATGGTTTTGATGATCCCAATGAAAGTACTCTTGATTAAGTTAGAAGGTGCTTCAACAATTTTAGAAGAAAGAAGGTATCAATTATCAACAAATAAAACCTTCCAAACCTAACCCTAATGATTTTACATTCAATCACCAAATCATAAATTAGGTTTTCAAGAGTACACTCCTTATGGTCCATATGGTGGGGCAATGCAAAGTAACTCCACCAAAAG
>Ga0116227_10008055_pt1 | contig 20132 bp, 16 predicted proteins | sample S1TSphgellanicum_FD_89693 | JGI IMG/M metagenome (GOLD analysis project Ga0116227, IMG submission 89693) | Host-associated microbial communities from peat moss isolated from Minnesota, USA - S1T2_Fb - Sphagnum magellanicum MG | ecosystem: Host-associated > Plants > Peat moss > Unclassified...
GCGGACACCGTGCTGATCTGGACGGCGTCGCCCACGGGTGCGATTGCCGTGCGGCAGATACGTCAGCTCGGCCTCAACCTCAACATCGTCGGCTCGACGGGCATCGTTTCCGATAACTTCCTGCGCGTCACCGGTAAGGACGGCGACGGCGTCTACTCCGACATGGATCTCAACGTCACGCATCCCAACGCGCAGCAGCGCGCTTTTCTGGCTGCCTACCGCGCCGCCTACCACACGCGTCCCAATAACTTCGCCTCGTTCGGCTGGGACGCAGCGCATCTCGCCGCGCGCGCGCTGGACAAGACAAAAGGGAACTCCGATGCCGCCGCGGTCGAAAACGCGCTGCTGACCCTCCCGCCGTACGCCGGCACGACGGGAACCTATCGCTTCACGGACGCGAACCACAACGGCATGACGGCCGACGACGTTCACATCGCCGTCGATAAGAACGCGGTCTGGTTCACGCAATAGTTAACGTCCCGAACTGGGACGCTGACGCTTACGCTGCGAGCGGCGGTCGGCGCCGCTGGTAACGACGATCACGTCGCGCAGGCTCGTGATCGTGTCGTAGTAGTCCAGATCGCCGAAATAGTACGTGCCGGCGGTCGGCAAAGTGAACGCCTGCGAATAACAGGGGTTCCCAGACTCCGCCGGCGCGATGCGACCGGTCGACCAGAATTTCGTGCCGATGATCGTATTGGACGAGGGCGACGCGGCCGCCGAAGGAAAGGCGTAGGGCACGGCGGGAAACCCGCTCGCGCCGCTGCCCGCCGCCGGGAAGCCGACGGCCGAATGTTCGACCGAGGCACTCTCGAGGTTGACGAATTGGACGGTGTCGCTCGTCGTCGCGGTCACGGCCGCCGCGAGCGCGGGCTCCGCCGTGGTCACGTCGGCGTAGCCGGCCAGTTGGCCGAACTGCGGGTCGAGATACTCACCGAAACCGCTCGAGATACCGACGAGCACGCTCGCGCTCGGGGACGTCACGCAGGTGCTCGGCGCGAGCGATGCCGACGCGCTGGGCGCGGGCGACGCCGATGAGTCGTCGCTCGGATTCGTGTAGCCCGCGCCGGCGCGTTCGCAAGCCGCGAGCGCAACCGCGCAGCTCCAGGCGATCGCGAGTTGCTGCAAGCGCGTCATTCTTGGCTCGGTAGCACGGAGAACGGAATGCTCACCGTCGCGGTCCCGCCGAGTTGCGTCGTCGCCACCAGCAGCATCGTGACGTTACCGGCACTGGCCGGGAGCCCGGCCACGCTGAAATCGAAGGTCGATTGCCACTGGCCCGCGCCGATCCGCGCGAGCGAGGCCTGGCTCGAGGATTGCGAGACGCCGAACGTGAGGCTGGAGACGTTGGTCGACGTGATCGCGGAGATCGTCAACGCCTGGCCGTTACGAATCACCGTCGGCTGCGCTTGCACGAAAAAGATCTGGGGCGGCTGGCTGGGATCGACGTAGTTGTTGGCCGGTGCCGACCCATACTTGAAAACGTTGGTTTGGCCGAAAGCGCTCGGCACCGGCAGCGGCGTTTTCGCGCTGGCTCCGGCGATCGGCGTCGCCGATCCCGATGGGGCAGGCGTCGCACTCGCATCGGGCGCGGGCGTGTTATCGACGACGATCGGCGTGCGCCGCGGCCGCGGCGCCTTGCTGACCGGCGGAAGCGTCGCGCGGGGCTCCAGCGTCGGCAACGGACCGGGCGTCGGCACGCCGAGCGAGGACCCGCCGAAGTCGGCGTTCGTGCCCGGTTTGACGATGTGCGGCGTCACGGTCACGATCAGTTCGTTGCGCGTATGGTCGATGCCGACGTCTTGAAAGAACTTGCCGATCAGGGGCAGATCGCCCAAGAACGGGATCTTCTGCACGGCCCGCGTATCCGTGTCCTCGATCAAGCCGCCGACCACGATCGTCTCCCCGTCGTGCAGGCCGACCGTCGTCGTCGTGTCGCGCGTTTGAATGTTGGGAACGCCCGCGCTGCTGATGCCCGCTTCCGTATTGACGGACGGATGGAGTGAAACGGTTACGTAGTCGTCGCTATTGACGACCGGCGTGATGTCGAGCGTCACGCCGGTCTGAAACGATTGGACCTGGGTCGTGGCCACGGTGCCCGTGCCGCCGCCGGTCGTCGTCAGGATGTTGACCGTTTCGCCGGCCCGCAGCGACGCGGTGCGGCCCGAAAACGTCGTAATGCGCGGATCTTCGAGGATGCGCGCTCTGTTCGTCGTGATGAGGAAGTCCAGCTCCGCGCCCAACGTCAGCGGCGTCCGGGTTAGGGGTTGGAGCGAGAGCAGTTGCGCCGCCGAGCCGCTGGCGGCGGCCGGCGGGGTAAGCTCGCTGTACGTCGTCGAAAGCGCCGCGGTCGGAAACTTCAGGCCTAATTGTTTCTGTACGTTCTCGTCGATTTCGAGGACTTCGGTATCCAGTACGACGAGCGGCTCGGCAACGTCCAGTTGAGCGATCAGATTCTTGGCGAGCGCCAGGCTATAGGGACTGCCGGTCAGTACGAGGCGGGTCGAATTCGGATGGACCGTTATCTTGAGATCGGGCGCGGCGCCGGCGAGCGCGGTCCCGACCGTCTGCGCGATGTCGCTGGCCGAGGTCGACGCGGCGCCGCCGGCGCCCGGCACGGCCGCCTTGAGCGTGATCACTTCCGTACCCGGCACGCCCCCCGGCTCCCCCGGCTGCCCGCTCGCGCCGGGCGCGCCGGGCGGCGCGGCGTCCAGTTGCGCGATCGCGCCCGCGATGCGCTCCTGGACCGACGTCGTCGCGAGCGCCGTGATCGCGTTGAGGTCCTTGTCGACTTGCAGATCCACGCCGTGAAATGAGCGGGCGAGCAGTTGCGCGACCGACGTCGCGTCGACGAAATGCAACCGGTAAACGTTCGTATATTGGACGCCCGGCGCGGGCTGGTCGAGTTCACCGATGAGATCCTTCGCGTGCGCCACGTCGTCCGGCGTGCCGATCAGCACGACTTGCGGACCGGAAACCGCGACGCGTACAGTCGGCACCGCCCGCGCGACGGCCCGCGCGATCGTCGCCGGGTTGCCGTCCACGACGCGCACGGCGACCGGCGCGTAGACGGGACGCGGCGTCGGTTGCAGCGGCGGCGTGTCGATGGCGCCGATAACGGCTTTGATCTCGCCCATGTCGCCCGGCACGGCCCGCGCGACGATCGTCCGATTCGGGGCGGCCGTCAACCGGGCGTGCGGGAACGTGCCGCGAATCCGCGCGATCACCTCGGCCGGGGATGCGTTGTGCAGCTGGACCGCCTCGACCGTCGCGTCGGTCGGACTCTTCGTATCGATGCCGGTGACGATCGCGCGCATGCCGGTGACGACGTCGGGTGGCGCGACGACGACGATCGCGTTGGCCGCGCGTTCGACGCGAATCGTCACGTGGGGATAGATCGAGCGCAAGACGGCGGCCACACGCTCGGCCGGCACCACCGTGACGCCGATGACACTCGGCGCGAGCGGGCTCGGCGAAGCGCGAGGCGCGCTCGCGGCGACCCCGGCGTGCGACCCGACTGCGGACGCGAGCGCGGAGAGGGCAAGCGTGCAGGAAATGATACGGAAACCGAGCATCGTCTGCCCGCTCCTTTGGACCTCCTTCCGCGACCCCCTCCGCTCGCCGGCGCACACAATGCGTGAAATCTCCCGGAAAACGAGCGGGTCTAGGCAACCTCAATCGAATAATCTCCAGCAAACGCGGCTTCCGTATGGAACCGCGACCGCACGTGAAAGGGCCTATGACCAAGAACGAACTCGTACGTGAGTTGGCCGAAGATTTCGAGCTGCCGCGTAAGCAGGTCGGGGAACTGATGGAAGCGATCCTCGACAAGATCACCAACACCCTCAAGGCCGGCGACAAGGTTCAGCTGACGCCGTTCGGCCAATTTCGGATCCGCGATCGCGCGGCGCGCATCGCGCGCAATCCGCAGACGGGCGAGCCGGTGAAAGTTCCGGCCAAGCGCGTCCTCAAATTCACGGCGGGCAAACCACTGAAGGAAGCCGTTAGCGCTCCGGCGCGCTCGGCCAAGAAGGCCCCGGCCGCGAAGAAAACTACAGCCGCAAAGAAATCGGTGGCCCCGGCTCGCAAAGCGGCTCCCGCCGCCAAGAAGTCCCCGGCCAAGAAAACCACGACCCGCAAGGCAAAGCGCTAGCACCGGGCACCGGGCACCACGCGCCGCGCGCCGCCGCCGGGAGGCGGCGTCGCGGCGGCGACGCCGAAGAGACGCGCATGACGACGACGAGCCCGGCACTCGCGCAGCGCGCGCGACCGCATTTTCCGGCCCTGCAGCGCACCATCGGCGGATATCCCGTCGCCTATTTCGACGGCCCGGGCGGCACGCAGGTACCGCGAGCCGTCGCCGATGCGATGTCAGCCTACCTGCTACGGAATAACGCCAACGACGGGTGGGCGTACCGCACGAGCGTCGAAACCACGCGCGCGCTCGACGCGGCCCGCGCCGTGACCGCGGCTTTCGTTAACGCGGCATCGTCCGATGAGATCCTTTTCGGCGCCAACATGACCACGCTCACATTTCATCTCGCGCGGGCCTTCGGCCGATCGCTGCGCCCCGGGGACGAAATACTGGTCACCGAACTCGACCATCACGCCGACATCGATCCGTGGCGTGCGCTCGAGCGTGACTACGGCGCCGTCGTAAAATTCGTGCCCCTGTTGGAAAATCGGCCGCAGCTCGATCTCGACGCGTACGCGCGGCTCCTGGGGCCGCGCACGCGCCTCGTTGCCGTCGGGCTTTCCTCGAATGCGTTCGGCACGATCAATCCGGTCGCGCACATGGCCGCGGCCGCGCGCGCGCACGGCGCGCTCGTCTTCGTCGATGCGGTCCACGCCGCGGCGCACGGCGTCCTCGACGTCGCCGCGCTCGGCGCCGACTTCCTGGCCTTCTCGGCTTACAAGGTGTACGGGCCGCACGTCGGCGTCGCGTACGTCCGCGCGGCCGTGCTCGCGGAACTCGACGTTCCCAAGCTCGCGCCGCAGAGTTCCGCCGGTCACAAGCGCGGCGAGACCGGCACGCTCAATCACGAAGGCATCGTCGGCGCCGCGGCCGCGTTCGAGTTCCTCGCGAGCTTGGCGCCGCCGGGCGGCGACGCGCGCTCGCGCCTGACCGCGACCATGAGCGCGGCCGCGAGCGAGGAGGACGCCGTCTTCGGATCGCTCGTCGCGGGGTTGCGCGCCTTGCCGGGCGTGACGCTCTACGAACCGCCGCCCGGCGTTCCGCGGCACCCCACGGTCGCGTTCTCGGTCGCCGGGTTCCACCCGGCCGACGTGTCGCGGCGCTTGAGCGACGAGCACGGGATCTTCGTCTCGCACGGCGATTTCTATGCCTCGACGGCGGTGCCGAAAATCGCTCCGGACGCGGCCGCTCGCGGCGGCGTCGTGCGAGCCGGCGTCGGCCTCTACTCGACGCCGGAGGAAGCGGCCCGCCTCGTCGGCGCATTGGCCGATTTGACGCGCTGACCGTCGCCCCTGGCCTTTGGTCGAAAGGCGGCAAACCAGGGTATCGTCAAGCGGTGAGGATGCAATCTATCTCTGAACGCGCGCAGGACCTGACGCTGCGGGTCGGCTGCGAATTCGTCTACGAAGCCGCGTTCGACACGGCGACGATCTTCGTGGTGCGGCCGGTCGCCCATGGCGCTCACCAGATGCTCTCGGAGGTCTGGGAGTCCGCTCCGGCCGCGGCTTGGCACGACTACGTCGACGCGTTCGGCAACGTCTGCCGCCGGCTGACGATGCCCGCCGGTCCGTTCACGGTGCGTTACGATGCTCTGGTCAGCGTCGGCGCGGAACTCGATCCGGTCGTGCCGGGCGCCCTCGCGCACCCAATGGACGCGTTGCCTGACGAAGCCCTGGTCTACACGCTGCCCAGCCGCTTCTGCCTCTCCGACGTCCTCTTCTATCGCGCGCAAGAACTGTTCGGCAACGTCGCGCCCGGCTGGCCCTGCGTCCAAGCGATCTGCGATTGGGTCCACGACAACATCCGGTTCGCCTACGGTTCGAGCGATGCGACCACGACGGCGACCGACGTGCTCGAGAACGGCACTGGCGTCTGTCGCGACTTCGCGCACCTCGCCATCAGCTTCTGCCGCGCCATGAACATTCCGGCGCGCTATGCCTTCGGCTACTTGCCCGACATCGACGTGCCGCCGCCCGACCTGCCGATGGACTTCTGCGCGTGGTTCGAAGCCTATCTCGACGGTCAGTGGTACACCTTCGACCCCCGCAACAACGAGCGGCGCAAGGGCCGGGTGCTGATCGGCCGCGGGCGCGACGCGCTCGACGTGGCGATGGTCACGACCTTCGGCGCGCCCAAGCTCAAGTCGATGGTCGTCTTAGCCGAACCCGCGCCGTAGGTCCGCGGCGGGACGCTAACCCGCCGGCTCTCGCGAACCCGAGGCGAGCGCCAGCGCCACGTGCCCCGCGATGCCGGCGGCTAGCGCGTTTTCGTCGATGTCGAAGGCCGGGTGGTGATTGGGGAAGGCGTGACTCGCGTCGCCTCCGCCGAGGAAGGCGAACGCGGCCGGCACGTGCTGGGCAAAATAGGAGAAATCTTCACTGCCCATGATCGGCGGCGTTTCGAGGGAGCGCGCCGCGCCGAAGGTTCGCGCGAAGGTCGCGCGGACGAACGCCGCCTCCGCCGGGTCGTTGACCGTCACGGGATACGCGCGGTGCCATTCGAGCGAGCAGGCGGCGTCGGCGCCCGCGCAGGTGTGCTCGGCGATCCGGCGGATCCGCGCTTCCATGCCGTCGCGCGTCGACTCGCTGAACGTTCGTACCGTCCCCTTGAGGGCGACCCGCGGCGGAATCACGTTGTACGTCGTACCGCCGTTAATCGCGCCGATCGTCACGACGGCGGGTTCCACGGGGTCGACTTCGCGGCTCACGATGCGCTGCAGCGCGCCGACCAGTTCGGCGGCTACGACGACCGGATCGACGGAGAGGTGCGGCATCGCGCCGTGACCGCCGCGTCCCTCGACGGTGAGGTCGAACTGATCGACCGCCGCCATGAACGGGCCCGGGCGGGTACCGAAGACGCCGCTGGGCAGCACGGTGCTGACGTGCAGCCCGTACGCGCGCGCGATCTCGAAGCGGCCGATCAAGCCGTCGCGCAACATCGCGAGGGCGCCGCCGCCGCCTTCTTCCGCCGGTTGGAACACGAAGGCGATGCGGCCCGCGAGCTCCCCCGTGCGCTCGCGCAGGACGGCCGCCGCGCCCAGGAGCATCGCGACGTGCGCGTCGTGCCCGCAGGCGTGCGTCACGCCCGGAACCGTCGAGCGATACGGAACGTCGTTCTCCTCCGACATCGGCAGCGCGTCCATGTCGGCGCGCAACATCACCGTCGGACCCGGGCGTTCGCCCGTCAGCAGCCCGACCACGCCCGTGCCGCCGATCCCGGCATGCACCTCGAATCCCAACTCGCGCAAGCGCCCGGCGACGAAAGCCGCGGTCCGGTGCTCTTCAAAGCCGAGCTCGGGATGGGCGTGGAGGTCGCGCCGGACGGCGACGGCGTCGCGAAAGATTGCAGGCTCGATGGCGACGGTCGTCATGCGTGGCAGTTCGCCCAGGCAGTCGCGCCTCCCCGGCCGCGGCAAACGGGCAGGGAAGGTACGGCGTCGAAGGGAGTGCGAAGGTGCCGTACTTCCGTTGCGATCGTTGTCTTAGCGAATACTACTCCGCCGCGAGTCTGACGGGGACGCGTTGTCCCTCCCCGAACTGCGAGGGCACGCTGAAGAACAATCCGTTCCGCGACCGCAGCGCGCTCATCGACGTCTCGAAGACCGAAGGCGAGGGAGATTCGGGCGAACGGTTAGCTTGATCTCGCGGCACTCAGACGGCGCCGCACGACTCGAGTTCGGCTACGTCGGATTCGCTATAGCCGAGTTCCGCGAGAATCGCGCGCGTATGCTCGCCGACCAACGGCGCGCGGCCGAGCGCCGCGGGGCGGCCGGAAAGCGTGACGGGCGTGGCCGCGACCTTCGCCGGCCGCTCGAGCCCAGGATACGGGATATCCTCATACAACCCCGCGGCGCGCACGTGCGGATCGTCGAGGACGTCCGCAAAAGAATACACCGGGCCGCAGGGAATGCGCGCGCGCTCGAACTCCGCCAGCGCGTCGCGCGTCGAGCGCGCCGCGCACCAGGCGATGACCCGTTCTCCGATCTCCGCGGCGTGATCGCCGCGCAGCGTGTCGTCGGCGAAGCGCGGGTCCTCCAGCCACTCCGGCGCATCGACCACGCGCGCGAGCCGGCGGAAGAGCGGATCGCCGACGACTTGGAGGACGATCCACCCGTCGCTCGTGCGGTACAAGTCCGCCGGCGCGGCGGATTGCGCCCGATTGCCCGTGCCGACGCGGTTACGGCCCGTCGCAGCCTGTTCGAGCGCGTAGCCGTTGGTAAGGTTCAGCGCCGTACGAAAGAGGGATGCCTCGACGACGCGGCCTTCCCCGGTGCGGGCGCGCTCGAGCAGCGCCAGCGCCGTTCCGAACGCGCTCGCGAGCGCCGTCGAATAGTCGACGAAATTGGTCATCGAACGCGCCGGCGCGTCCGGCACGCCGCTGATGTACGCCGAACCGCTCATCGCTTGACCGATCGCGTCGAATCCGACGCGCTCGCGGTACGGCCCCTGCGACCCGAAGGCGGAAACCATCGTCAGGACGATATCCTTGCGAATCGCGCGCAGCGACTCGTAATCCAAGCCGAGCGCCGCGAGGGTCGGCACCGGCAGATTGACGACCACCACGTCGGCGGTGGCGACCAGGCGCCGGACGACCTCCCGGCCGCGCGGGCTCGCGGGATCGAGCGTCAACGACCGTTTGTTCCGGTTGAGCGCGATGTACGACGCGCCGTCGCCGCTGGGAGCGATCGGGAGCAAGAAGCGGTCTTCGCTGCCGCCGCGCTTTTCGATGCGGATCACGTCGGCGCCGAAATCGCCCAGTAAGGCGGCACAGAACGGGCCCGCGATGTAGCGGCCGAAGTCCAAGACGCGAATGCCCTCGAGAATCGCTTGCACGCCCCGTGCTTTTGGCCGCGGAACGCGCGCACCTGGCCGGCACCCGGCTCGGTGGTGAAGCCCGCAGGCCGCAACCGCCGCGGCGTCGGATACCTCCGCGTGCGGGCTCTGCCGATCGTCGCATTATCGATTGTTCTCGTGCTTTGCGGCGCCGCGCCATCCGGCGCCCAGAGCCCCGACCCGAGCGTCGCGATCCTGACCGCGCTCTTCACCGCGAAGGCCGTAGACGCGACGGCCTTTGCGCCGGCTTTCACGACGGCCGTGCCCGCCACGCAACTGCAGTCGATCGTCGATGACTTCCGTGCGCGGCTGGGAGCGCTGACGTCGGTAACGAAGGCGGGCTCCGATTACGCGCTGACGTTCGCCAAGGGCGGATTGCGCGCGACGATCGCACTGGATGCCGCGGGAAAGGTGTCTTCTCTGGTGCTGCACGACGAAACGTCCGACGTCGACCGGCGCGCCCTCGAGCGCTTCTTCACCCAGCAGCCGCCACAGGCGGACTGGTTCGCGCCGGCTTTTCTGGCGGCGATCCCGCTCGACCAGATCACGGCGCTCACCACCCAGATCTTGGCGCAAGAGGGCGCCTTCGAGCGGCTCGAGGTTCGCGACGGCGCGTACTATGCGGTCTTCGCCAAAGCCGAAAACCGCGTGATCGTGTCGACCGACGCCGGCGGCAAATTCACGGGCCTGCGTCTGCTCACGCCCGTCGCGCGCACGTCCGATCTGAACGACGCCCTGGCAAAACTCAGCGCCGCCGGCGGCGACGTTGCGTATCTCATTACGGAGGGCGGAACCGACGTTGCCGCAGCCTCGGCAGATCGTCCGATGGCCGTGGGCTCCAGCTTCAAGCTCGTCGTGTTAGCGGCGCTGCGCGAGCAAATCGACGCCAAACGCCACGCTTGGAGCGACGTCGTGCCGCTCTCGCCCGCCGTCAAGAGCTTGCCCTCGGGAACCTACCAGGAATGGCCCGACGGCATTCCGATCACGCTCGCGACCTACGCGGCGCAGATGATCTCGCTCAGCGACAACACGGCGGCCGACGCCTTGGCCCGGGTCGTCGGTCGCGCGGCGCTCGAAGCGCTCTCACCGCGCAACACGCCGTTTCTGGAGACGCGCGAGCTCTTTGCCCTCAAGACCAAGAATGCCGAAGTGCGTGAGGCGTACCGCGCGGGCGACCTCGCGACGCGCCGGGCGATCCTCGCGAAACTCGACGCGCAGCCGGCGCCCGGCGTAGCCGAACTCGACCTCTCGCCCGCATATTTGGACATCGAGTGGCACCTTTCCAACCGCGAACTGTGCGGCTTCATGGCGCGCGTCGAGGACCTGCCGCTGATGACGATCAATCCCGGCGTGCCGAGTCCGGGCTGGAAACGCATCGCCTATAAAGGCGGCAGCGATGCGGGCGTCTTGAATCTGACCAGCTACGTGACCGCGCCGAACGGCACCAGCTATTGCGTGTCGGCGACTTGGAACGACCGCACGCGCTCGCCCGATGAAACGGCCTGCGTCGCCGCGTTCGGCGCCGTGCTGGCGCAACTCGCGCGGCGCTAGTGACGGGGCCGCTAGGCACAGGAACGCCGCCGCCGCATCGGGTAGAGGGGCGCGGTTGTGTTTTTGCTGGCCCTCTGCTGCCTTATCGGCGGCAACGTTCATGCCGTTTCCGGCGCGCCGCTGGCCGCGGCGCACGTGGAAGTGCGCGCCGCGACCGCGCTGCAGACCCTCTCGGACACGCACGGTGACTTCTCCGTAACCGCGCCACCCGGCGTGTATGCCGTCGCGGTGTCCGCGCCGGGCTACGCGCCGCTCAGCGTTTCCGTCGATGCGACCCACGACGTGCGGATCCAGATCGCGCTCGAACCGTTAGACTCGCCGAAACTTCGCCCGATCGGCTTGGTGACGGTCGACGGACGGCTGACGCCGATCCAGGGAACGATCCCCTCGCTCACGGTCACGCGCGCCGATTTCGACGCGCTCGGCGACGACCGCATCGTCGACGGTCTGCAACAGGTGCCCGGCGCCACCTTCACGCGGCCCGACGGCGGCGCCGCCAACGCGATTTCCGTCGTTTCGCTGCGCGGCCCCGACCCGTCCGAGTCGCTGCTGGCGCTCGACGGCCAACTGCTCAACGACGGTAACACCGGCGACTTCGATCTCTCGCGGCTGCCCGTCGCCGCGTTCTCGGCCGTCGACGTGACCGAAGGTTTGGGGCCTGAAGATTCCAACGGCAGCAACACGTTCGGGGGCGCGATCAATCTCGTCTCGCTGCGGCCGACGAAACTCGCCCACGAGGCCTTCTCCTATTCGGGCGGATCGTTCGGCGCGAGCGAGCTCTGGATGAACGCGACGGGTTCGCTCGGCCGGCTCGGATACGCGACCGCGCTCGTCGACCAGAACGAGACCGGCTACGTCAACGAAACCGTGCCGCTCTTCGTCAACGGAGACTCCGCCTGCGCGCCGTGCGCGACCCGCCTCGGTTCGGGCGTGGGGGCACGTACCGCGCTCGGCACGCTCACGTGGTCGTTCTCACAAGACGCCGACGTTACGGCTCGCGTGTTTCTGCTGGGCGACTTGCGCGACCAGAGCTCCGCGGTCAACGGCATCGACAAGAACGCATCCGACCTCGGCACCGCGCAATACGGTCAGTTCATCGGCGCCGGCGATCAAACGTTCGCGCAGGTGTTGCGCGCGTATCAAGTCCGCGGGCGAACGCCCCTGGGTGCGGGCGAACTGACCACCGACCTCTCGGAAAGCGACAACAACGTCGCGGTGAACGGAGGCACGTTTTCGCCGTACGACATCGACCATCAGGACCGGCGCTACAACGGCGCGCTGACCTGGCAGCGCACCTTCGCCGGCTCCCAGTTCGCAGTGGGCGGTTACACGCGCTACGAATCGCTCGACGCCGCCGGCATTCCGCTCTTGGGTCAATCGATCAACGTGCTCTTCGCCCGCGGCGGCTTCGAGCCGGTGACCAATCTGCGCCTCGACGGCGGCGTTTTCGAATCGCGCTATACCACGTTCGGTTCCAATCTCGACGGCCGCTTCGGAGCCATCTACAACACCGACGCGAACACCGCCGTGCGTTTTTCGCTCGGAACCGGCTTCCGCGCGCCGCTGCTGGCCGAACGGTATCAGTTTCCGTACAGCCAACTCGCGCTCGACGGCAACAACGTCTTCGTGGGGCAAGGCAGCCCGAACGAGAAGCCCGAGCACGCGACCGAGTACGAGCTCGGCTTCTCACACGAGTTCGCGAAGCGCGCGACGCTCGATCTTTCGCTCTATCACACGAACTTGCGCGATCCCGTCGAGATCTTCTATCCGCTGGCCGCGGTCGCTGCGGGAACGTGCGCGAACAACTCCGTCGCGACGCCGAATCCCGCCTGCGTCTCGTATAACAGCAACGTCGGCAACGCCGTCTACGAGGGCCTCGAACTGCGTTACTCGGAACGCTTCGCACCGGCCCATCTCGTGCTGACGGCGCGCTACGGGCTCAACGTCGCCTATCCCAAGAATCTCAACTCCCAGTTTTCCAATCCGACCTCGGGCGGAAGCCTCGTCGACAACGAGCAGTTCTTGGGCATACCGCAACAGCAAGGCTCTTCGGAACTCGAGTGGAGCAACGCCGGCTGGCATGCCGCCACGCTCGCGACGTTTCGCGGCGAGAACAACGAACTGAGTCAACCGCCGTTCGCGGTCGTCGACGCGCTGCTGGGCAAGTCGCTCGGAAATTCGCTCGATCTGTCAGTTGCCGGCACGAACCTCTTCAACGGCGCGGCCGGCCGCTTTACGAACTTCGGCGCCGGCACGCCGTACCGCGGCATCACGGGTCAAGATGCCTCAGGCGGCGAGGTTTTCGGGCCATTACCTACTGACGAAGAGTTCATCGAGCCGCTCGGAGTGCGCCTAATCTTAACAATTAAACAATAAATCACATCTTAGCGGTGAATCGCGACCGGCGCTGGAGCTCGGCGCAGTACCGCTAAATCTTAACCTTCGAGCAGTACTTAGCGGCCGATAATCTATGTAGGCATGGAACGATTGAACGGAGCGCTCGCAGCGCTCTCGGCGGCCATCGAAGCTCCGCATTCGCTCACCGAGATGATCGTCGAACTCGAGCGCGCCCTCGACCGGGCATTCGAACCCGAAGGTTTCCGCATTTGCCTGGGCGCGGCGGAGCCCGGCGCACCCGCGATTCCGCTCGTGGTCGAAGGCGAGACGATCGGTACGCTGTGCCTCGAGCGGCGCCCCGGTGCGCGACGGGCGCCGCCCGAGAACCTCGAACTGTTGCGCTTGCTCACGGCGCCGCTCGCCGCCGCGCTCTGCTGCCGCCGGCGGCGCGACGAACGGGTCGAACTCGGCCGCTTCGCGCGCATCGACAGCCTCTGTCGCATTCCGAACCGGCTGGCGTTCGAGGAGCGCCTCGGCGCCGCATGGGCGCGCTGCCGCGAACGCAAGACCAACCTCGCGCTGGCTCTGATCGACATCGATTTCTTCAAGGCCTACAACGACCACTACGGCCACGTCGCGGGCGACCAGTGCCTACGCCGGGTCGCGGTGCTGCTCGCCGAACCGCTTCCCATCCTCTCCGAAACGTTCGCCGCCCGCTATGGAGGCGAGGAGTTCGTCGTCCTCTTCGAAGGACTCGACGGCCCCGGCGCGTTCGCCGCGGCGCGAGCGTGGCTCGACGGCTTAGCGGCGCTCGGCCTCGAGCATGCCGGCACGACGCTCGGTCAGGTTTCGGCCAGCATCGGCATCGCCGCCGCCGTGCCGGCCGCGCAGCGGCGGCCCGTCGATCTGATCGAGGAAGCCGACCAGGCCCTTTACCGCGCCAAGAGCTTGGGCCGCAATTGCGTCTGCGCGGGCGAGCTCGCCTCGCAGGGCCCCGTCGTCGCCCGCCGTGTCGCGGCACGCGACACGACCCCGACCGGCGAACCGCCGACGTTCGGGCGCGAGGCCGACCTGGCGCGGATTCGGGCGGCACTGCGCCACGCGCGTCTGCTGACGATCGTCGGACCTCCCGGCATCGGAAAGAGCCGGCTGCTGACGCTCTTGGCGCGCGACGCCCCGAGCGAGTTCGAACGCGTCGTCCGCGTCGACTCGCAGCGACTCGCGTCCGGAGGCGGGCCGGCCGCGGCGGTCGCGTCCGTCCTCGATCTCGAAATCGGCCCGAGCGGAATGCTCGACTGCGTCACGGGTGCGCTGGCCGAGCGACCCGCTCTCGTGCTGTTCGACGGCATCGCGGATCCGGCCGACGACGTGCGCGCGTTTTGCGAGCACCTGCTGCGTTGTGCGCCGGACGTCTCGATCGCGCTGACGGCCGCCGCGCCGCTGCGAATCGCAGGCGAACGCGCGATCGTCGTCCCACCCCTGGACGACGAAGCCGCTCTCGCCCTCTTTCTCGCGCACGGTGGCGACGACAGCGAAGGCGCGCGCCGGGCGCTGCGGCAGTTGGGCGGGAATCCCGCCGCGATCAAGGAGCTCGCCGCGCGACCCGGCGCGGCCGACGCGCCCTACGCTTAGCACGTAGCCGATCGCGCGCAAGTGCCCGCGGATTTCGTCCGCGTCGTCGAGGGCCCGCCGCCGCGCTGAAGTGGCGGGCGCGCAGCTCGAGCTAGCCGCGAACGCGCTCTAGCGTTATTGCAAGGTGAGCGGGCGGTAGCGCAAACGATGCGGCGCGGCCGCCTCTTCGCCCAGACGAAGCCGCTTATTGGCTTCGTATTCCGCATAGTTCCCCTCGAAGAAATACAGCCGCGAATCGCCTTCGAACGCCAGGATGTGCGTGGCGATGCGATCGAGGAACCAGCGGTCGTGACTGATCACCAGCACCGTTCCGGCAAACTCGCCGAGCGCGTCCTCGAGCGCGCGCAACGTTTCGACGTCGAGGTCGTTCGACGGTTCGTCGAGCAACAGGACGTTGGCGCCGGTCATCAGCGTCTTGGCGAGGTGCAAGCGCCCGCGCTCGCCGCCGGAGAGGCTGCCGACGCGCTTCTGCTGGTCGGCACCTTTGAAATTGAACCGGCCGAGATATGCGCGCGAAGGCATCTCGAATTTGCCGACCATCAGGAGGTCGCGGCCGCCGGTCACGTCGTCGAAGACGGTCTTCGAATCGTCGAGCGATTCGCGACTCTGATCGACCGTCGCGAGCTTGACCGTGCTGCCGATGAAGATTTCGCCCGCGTCGGGCTGCTCTTTCCCGGCGATCATCCGAAAGAGCGTCGACTTGCCGGCGCCGTTGGGACCGATGATGCCGACGATCGCCCCGGCCGGAATCTTGAAGTTGACGTCGTCCATCAAGAGCCGCTCGCCGAAGGCCTTGCGCACGCCGTGCAGTTCGATCACGCGGTCGCCCAGACGCTCGGCGACCGGAATGAAGATCTCTTGCGTTTCGTTGCGGCGCTGGTACTCATAACTGGAGAGTTCCTCGAAGCGCGCCATTCGGCTCTTGTTCTTGGTCTGTTGAGCCTTGGCGCCCGAGCGCACCCACTCGAGTTCTTTCTTTAGCGCCTTCTGACGGGCGGATTCGGCCGACTCCTCTTGCGCCAGGCGCGCCTGTTTCTGATCCAGCCAGGAGCTGTAGTTGCCCTTCCAAGGGATCCCGCGGCCGCGGTCGAGTTCGAGAATCCACTCCGCGGCGTTGTCGAGGAAATACCGGTCGTGCGTGACCGCGACGACCGTTCCCGGGAAGCGCTGCAGATAATGCTCGAGCCATTCGACGCTCTCGGCGTCGAGATGATTGGTCGGCTCGTCGAGCAAGAGCATATCCGGCTTCGAAAGCAATAACCGGCACAGCGCGACGCGACGTTTCTCGCCGCCGCTGAGCGGACCGATCGGCGCGTCCCAAGGCGGCAAGCGTAGCGCGTCGGCCGCCATTTCGAGCTGGTGTTCCATGCTGTCGCCGTCTTGCGAAAACAGCTCGGCCTCGAGCTTCGCCTGCTCGGTCGCGAGCTTGTCGAAATCCGCATCGGGTTCGCCGTACGCGGCATAGATCTCATCGAGGCGCTTGCGCGCGGCCAGGATGTGGGCGAGCGACTCTTCGACCGTTTCGCGCACGGTTTTGGCGGGATCGAGTTTTGGTTCTTGTTCGAGGTACCCGATCGTCAGGTTGGCCATCGGTTTGGCCTCGCCATCGTACTCGGTATCGACACCCGCCATGATGCGCAAGATCGTCGACTTGCCGGCTCCGTTGAGCCCGAGGATGCCGATCTTGGCTCCCGGGAAGAAACTCAGCGAGATGTCCTTGAGGATCTGACGCTTGGGCGGCACGAGCTTGCCGACCCGGTGCATCGTGAAGACGTACGACATGGCGGCCTGTTAATACACCCCCCGCAACAGGGTTTTCCTCTCCCGCCGCGATAACGGATGGCTCATGCGCGCTCTTTCGTCGTCGATTATCGCCGGCATTATCATCGCGGTCCCTGCGGACCGGCGAGTCGCTTAGGCGTAGACGGACCTCGTCAGAACGCTCGAGCCCCTCGCCGGAACCGGTGAGGGGCTTTTCAATTTATACGGGGGGACACGTCCCCCCGATCCCCCCAAGGGAGGCCCCGTGGATACCCTCGACCTCAGCGCAGCCGCCGTCACCGAGGCCGCCGGCCGGATCCGTTCCGGCATCCGGCACACACCGACCGTGCGCTCGCGGGCTCTCTCGCTCGCGACCGGCGCCGAGGTCTTCATCAAGCTCGAGAACCGTCAGACGACCGGCTCGTACAAAGAGCGGGGTGCGCTCAACGCCATGCTGATGCTGGGCCCGGCCGAGCGCGAGCGCGGCGTCGTCACGATGTCCGCCGGCAATCACGGCCAAGCCGTCGCCTACCACGGCGCGCGGTTGGGACTGCGCACGACCGTCGTGATGCCTGAAACCACGCCCCTGCTCAAGGTTCGGCGGACGCGCGACTTCGGCGCGGAAGTCGTTCTCCACGGCGCCACCTTCGACGATGCATCGGCTTTCGGCCGCGAACTGGCCGCGCGCACCGGCGCGACCCTCGTGCACCCCTACGACGATGCCAACGTGATCGCCGGCCAAGCGACGGCGACCCTCGAATTGCTCGAAGACGCGGCCACCGAACTCGACGTCCTGCTCGTGCCCGTCGGCGGCGGCGGCTTGATCGCGGGCGCGACCCTCGCCGTGGCGGCGGCCGGCGCGCGCTGCGAGATCATCGGCGTCCAATCGGCCTTCTACCCGAGCATGGCGATGGCGCTAAACGGTGCGGCGCCCCATCCCGGCGGCCCGACGATCGCGGAGGGCATCGCGGTCAAAGCGCCCGGGGCGCTACCGCTCTCGATCGTGCGCGGTCGCGTGCGCGAAGTCGTGCTGGTCTTCGAACCCGCGATCGAGACCGCGATCGCGCTGCTGTTGGAGGAGGAAAAGCTCGTGACGGAAGGCGCGGGCGCCGCCGGCGTCGCCGTGCTGCTGGCGGAAGCCGAGCGCTTCAAAGGCAAGCGCGTCGGCACGCTCCTGTGCGGCGGGAACATCGATCTGGGCATGCTGGCCTCGGTGATCGTGCGCCATCGGATGCGCTCGGGGCGCGTCGCCCGGGTTCGCGTCCACATGGTCGACAAACCCGGCGAACTCGCGAGCGTGGCCCTCGCGATCAGCGAGGCGCGCGCCAACGTGTTGGACATCGCGCACCACCGCGTGTTCGGCAGCCTCTCGGCCAAACACGCCGAGTTGGACGTCACGGTCGAAGTCGAACGGCCCGAAGACTTGCCGGCGATCATGGCGGCCATCGAAAAGCGCGGCTTCGAGGCCGAGGTCGTTACGGAATAGTCACTCGACGACGGCACTGAGGCCGGCCAGCGCCCGGTCCATGCCGGCGATCTGGGCGTCTTTGCCGCTCACGCCGTAGCGGCGCGCGATGTCCGACATCGGCGAGTATGCGATCTTGACGACGCCCTCTTCTTCCCAAACCAGAAACTTCAGTGGTAAATCGAGTCCGAGCAGCGGCAGGTCGTCCATGAACGGCGTGCCGCCGGCCGGATTACCGAAGACGATCAAGGTCGTCGGACGCAAGCTCAGCCCGGCGCGCGCCGCGGCCCCCGCTTGATCGATCGTCGCGAACACCGTACTGCCGCTGGCGACGATCGCGCGCGAGAGGCGCTCGATCGTGTCGCGATACGCGTAGCGTGAAGTCTTGACGACGGGCACGCTATCGCTCATCCCGTTGCGACCCCGATGACGGGCAAATCGTGTTCGGCGGCCCAGTCCTGCCAGTGGGCGACCGTCTTTTCCGCGAAGCGCGCGGCGATCGCGTCCGGCTCGCCCCCCGGCGCGCCGATTCGCTCGTTGAGGCGGGCCGTGAAATGCGGCTCCAACGCCGCCACGGCGACCCAGCCGTCGCTGGCGCGATACATGCCGTAGCCGGAGAAGCCGCCGCCCAGGACCCCGCCGGCGGCGGTCATCCCATGCGTCGCGGGCAACGCGAACACGCGCGCCGCTTCGCGCAGCGACACGTACGCGCGCGAGATGCCGCCGCCGCGCGCGCGTTTCAAGAGCAGGCCTAAGGTCGCGCTGACGGCGCGCTCGCTGCCTGCGAGGTCGGCGAGCAAGGTCTTGGGCATCGCCGGCGGCTCGACGAGGCCGAGTTGCGCGACGTACGTGAGGTCGTGCCCGGCGCGCTCGGCGTCGGGCGGAAGTTCGCCGACGATGGCGACGTGAACGACCTTCGGGTGGCGCGCGTGCAGGTCGCTCCACTCCAGACCCAGGCGCGCCAGCGCCGAGGGCCGGCTCGACGTCAGCAGTACGTCGGCGTCGCGCAGGAAGACCTCGAGCGCGGCCTTGCCCTCGGGCGACTTGAGATCGAGCCGGACGACTTCGAAACCTTCGTGCAACGCCGCGTACCAAGCGGGAGCCGTCTTGGCCAACGGATCGCCGCCCGGGGCTTCGATCTTCGTGACGTGCGCGCCAAGGCCGTGGAGCCGCGCGGCCGCCACGGGACCCGGAACGTTGGGCGCGAGGCTGACCACCCGGACCCCGGCTAGCGCCGGGATATCGCTATCGTTGAAATCCATCGCCCCTTTATCCGACCCCGGCCGGAGCGCTCCCCGCCGCGAAGGCTTTTGACAAGCAGCTACGGCAAAATCGTCCACATGCAAGGCGTAAGCCGGACGGCCTTCTACGTCGGCCTGATGCGCGCGATGCACCGTACGCACGACCGCGAGCCCTGGGTCATCGACGACCCGGTCTCGGTCACGCTCTTCGGTGCGGCGCTTGCCGCGCAACTGGCGGCCGAACCGGGCTGGCGACAGGACGAGCCGGGACACGCGATGCGCGGCTACGTCCTCGTGCGCAGCGCCTTTGCCGAAGAGCGGATGCGCTTGGCCGCGGGTCGCGGCGTGCGGCAGTACGTGGCGCTCGGCGCGGGCTTCGATACGTTTGCTTTCCGTCAGCCGGGTTGGATGGAGGGCACGCGGGTCTTCGAAGTCGACGCGCCCGCGACGCAGGCGGAGAAACGGCGGATGCTCGCGGACGCGGGCCTCACGGTGCCGGCGAACGTGCGCTTCGCGGCGATCGATTTCGAGACCACGTCGCTGGGCGACGGGCTCCGGGCGGCCGGCTTCGATCCGTCGGCAAGTGCCTTCTTCTCCTGGCTCGGCGTCGTCCCGTATCTGACGCGCGATGCGATCGATGCGGTCTTCCGGTTCGTCGCCGCGCTGCCGCCGCCGAGCGAGATCGCCTTCACCTTCGCGCCCCCCGACCTCGACGCCGGCCTGGCGCGCCGGGTCGCGGGCCTCGGTGAGCCCTTCCGCACGTTCTTCGCACCCGGCGAGATCGCGCCGATGCTGAGCGCGCTCGGCTTCGGCGACGTCGAGCTCCTCTCGCCCGAGGCCGCGCGCGCGTTCCTGGGCGAGCGCCGCGACGCGCTGGCGCTGGCGCCGCGGATACACGTCGCGAGCGCCGTCGTGGGGAGGCTTTCCGGCATCGTTTCCGCTAAGGACTCGCGATGAGTTTGCAAGGCAAGACGCTTTTCGTCAGCGGTGCGAGCCGCGGCATCGGGCTCGCCATCGCCCTGCGCGCCGCGCGCGACGGCGCCAACGTCGCCATCGTGGCCAAGACCGCCGAAGCGCATCCGAAGCTGCCCGGCACGATCCACACGGCGGCCGCCGAC
>Ga0116227_10008058_pt1 | contig 20129 bp, 13 predicted proteins | sample S1TSphgellanicum_FD_89693 | JGI IMG/M metagenome (GOLD analysis project Ga0116227, IMG submission 89693) | Host-associated microbial communities from peat moss isolated from Minnesota, USA - S1T2_Fb - Sphagnum magellanicum MG | ecosystem: Host-associated > Plants > Peat moss > Unclassified...
TTTTTTTATTTGTGTTTTGTGTTGTGTTGGAGAGGAGGGGGGGTGGGGTGAGGTGAGGGGGGGTGGGGTGGGTACTACAATTGTGAATGAACCCTTGGAAATTTTCTTAAATAAAAAGTTTTTAGGAACAAGGCTAATACATGAGTTGAAAGAAATTGGACAATGGATAGACCTAAAAGCACAAGGCAATGGATGAATTCATGGAAATGGGCCAATAAGGTGGTTAGTGTAATTGAAGTCATAATTCGGACATTTGACATCCATAAACTCACATTTGACTCATGATGACCCAAATTAAGAAGTGGCACCGCCCTTCTCCTCACAATAAATTGTATAGGTTACCATGGCACTTACATCAAAATGGCAAATTCCTAACTTACTCAAAGGATGCATTTTCTAAATTTTGGGACAAAGGGTGTTTTGAATTTTCAAATGAACATAACAACCAATATTCCTTATAAATTTGGACATGTAAACCCTTGAAAATAATCTTTTCAATGTTGTATGAAGCTCCCAATTTGAACAAGATTTCTCCCTTCAATTTGTGGTTTAAAGGCATGGGACACTTATGAACACTTGGAAACATTTGGGATAATTTTGTCCCAACTTTTTAAGACCTCTTATTAGGTTGGAAAATGAGTACAATTTGGGCATGTGAACCAATCTTGTGATAATAATTTTCAAAAGTTTCCAATTGTCAATGTAGAGCAATTACATACTTTACTAAGACATGCAAGAATATATTTGTTACTTAGGCATGTTCAAACTAAACTTATGTGTGCATTGAAATTCAAAAGACAACAATACAAACTTTCATGCATGCACTACAAATGAATAGGAATACAAAAATTATGGGACTACTTCCTTATGTAGGCTAAGTAAAACATATTAGTAACTAAATAAGTTGTCTAACATTAGTATGAACTAATTGAAATATGATTCACTAACTAGTAACATAACTAGCAAGATAAATTAATAACTAATTGATTTCATAAATTTGTTGTCTTAACATTTGTTAATTGTTTACCAAATTTGACTTGTGCATTCTCTCCCTCTAATTAGGGCACACATCTTAGGAGTATGGCAAACTCCCTAAATTTCATTTATTATTTTGGAAATATGTCCATGGTGAATGGAGGCTTGTTCATAAACTTCTTAATTCATTCAATTGTCCATGACGGGATTGATAAAAATTCTCCTCCCTTTCAATGGGTGTGGAATAGATTAAGAAATTCTAATATATTGGAAATTAAAATATAGATGAACATATTGAGGTTTTATAATTAGTGATCCCCATGCCTCCCATTAGTATTAAGATTATAGTGATTCTCAAATTCATTATGGATTTTAATGTTGTATTTTTCTTCTTTCTTTTTCACCTTTTGCCTTTTTATGTTAGATTAAAGTTCAATGTGCAAGAAGGGTCAACCTTGGGTGAAAACATGGTATAATTAACCAGTGACACCAAGGTTGAAGTCCTTTTCCAAAGATTGCATGGGACATGTGGCATTCATGCATTGGTCTATAATCCCAATTTTTTTTAATATATATTTTGTTTACAACTATATGTTACAATTCTATTTTTTTACTACATCTTGATCTTATATCATATATAGGATGCATCCATGCCCTTTATCACCCAAAAATGAATAACTTTTGTGTAAAACACATTTTCAAATCTACGATCGTCAAGGTCAAAAACACATTTGAACCAAAAGTGCCAAAATGTGTGTAAACATGAATTTCACCAATTTCAATTCCTTTTTCTTTTTAAATTATCAATATTATGATTATTTCCAATTTTAAGAAAGAATGGTGCATATTTGATATGCAAAAAAGATGTTTGAAAAAATAATAATAATAAAATAGTGCGTGAGTATATTTTGAATGTTTTAAACATGCAAAAATGTTCTTGAAACATTAGCAATCTGAGTCAAACTTTCATTATTGAAACTTTGCAATGAATGGAGCCTATTCCAAAAATAAATTGATAATCAAAATTATCGTGCTCCCCTTGTGATTTTTCAAAAATTATAAATTATAGTTTTAAACATTGCCCATGGCATTTAATGGTTTTTTAAAATTGTGTTTGCACTGCCTTAGAGCTCTTTTGGTGGAGTCCTTGGTGAATGTTGGGTGAGTGTTGACATTGTAATTAGTGTTCACAAGCCATATAATTGCAAACTCACAAGCTTACGTGAATTTATTAAAGAAGGGATAGGGCCTTCTAAATTTTACCACACAAGCTAGGCCCAAGGTGAACTCTAGGTGCTTGGTAGAACTATGTTAAGCCTTGCATGAACCTTGGTGAAATGTGTTGAAGTGAACATGGTGGGAAACTCAAAGGGACAATTAAATTGGCGAACAAGGCCAACAACCATAGATTGTTCATGGCCTTAAGTTTTTATTGGAATAAAAAAGATGCAAATCACTACAAATTTGTATTCCTAATATCACGGCCCCTTTAGGAATCATGCTTCTAAAGTTTGGAAATTCATAGCTAAATTATACCTACTCAATTAATTACATAAATTTTTTTAAAATAGAATACACTGAAAGGTACCTTAGAAAATTATTCTTCATTTAAAAAATAAAATCATTTACTTATGTTTCTAGCCAAAAAAAATCAAGGTAAGGAAATAGATTTATAATTTTGAATTTTGTTCTAAATGAAATTATTATGAAATAAATAAAAATACAATATATTATTGATATTATTAAAGTTTCGAAATCTATACAATCTAGTAAATGTACTTAAAAAAAATTCTAATGAAAATACTCATTTAAGTGTTCCCTATATTTTTCTAAAGTTTGATTGGTCTATTAAATGAAAGCATAACATTTTTAATGGTAACACCCAAGGATACTTTTACCCACGAACATGTGATGAAAATTCTATCTTTGACATACCAAATGTACTTAACATATCTTTCAACTAAATTACAATACCCATTTTAAATGTATAATATTCTCCAAAATGATTCAACTATCAATGGTATCAAGGGAGCTTTACTTCATGTTCCTTCACATTCACATCATGTTCATTCACATTTGGTTACTAGTTCATTTACTAATATTAATTCTCTATTAATCAATTAATTGAGCCTACTGACAAATAATACGTAATTTTTTTGGTACATATGTTTTTTTTTAAAAAATTAAATGTTGAATACACATATCTTATATTCATTATATCTTGATTTTCAAAAATTACATAATCTTATGATATAACTAATTAAAATAAATTAGTCCATTAATAGTCTTCTCCTACTAAAATAAATTTTGGTCTACAATTTATTTTGAATGGAATGGATATGTCTTTTTGGATTTGTGTCATTTTAGACGCGGTTTTTTTTCAACACTATAGTCACAAACAGTGAAAGTGTTGAACAATTTTTCAATACCTTTTGCACCAATTTGCATCTTGTTTATCTTCAAATGAGTCTATATTTAATTGAATTTGATTCAATGTATTTAAATTCAATTAATGTTTTTGAAATCAATTCAATTTGAATTGATTTCAATTAGAGTTCAATTAGATTGAATAAAATTTGAATGGAATTGAATTTCAATTTGATTTAAGTGCATGTAATGTCATTCAATGTTTTCATTCAAATGAAATTAAATTTACAAAAAATTAATTCCCTTTTTCATCATTTCATTGTCACAAATAATGCACAACAACACAGAGCCCAAATAACCAATTTAAATGAGTAATATAATTTTATGCCTTTAACATACTAGAGAATGGGCAAAATGCAAGTAATTAAAAGTCTTACCAATACTATGGATAAACTTGGTAGGATGTTACTAAAATAAATTAGGAGTCAAAATTAGGTGAACCTTACACGCCCCCTATTGTTAATGTAAAGGAACAAGGTTAAAATTAGGGAATTGCATAGTTCAATAAATCCAAGGAACATGGGGTGTTGTTTGGCATAGAAATCAATCAAATTTTTATTTATTTATTTTACTTAGTGGGTACCCACCAAGTATCATAATAAACAAATAATGCAAGTATTTCAGAAAATGAAACATTTGTAAAGATCAATCTTTCATTTTTGAAAATGCCCATAAGCAATGGACACTCAAGATTATGTTAGGTTAAACACCCTCGATTTACAATACTAACAAATTTGGAGGTTTTTACACATAAGATGTAGGTTTTTAATAATGTTTCGTTTATGTTAAATGAGGCAATTAACATGGGCACATGAGAGAAAAAAAACAATGAATAAACAAAAGGTTGCTTGCTAACCAATGTTATTGGTGGGTCCCATTTGCAATGTAAACAATTAATTCGCTAATGGGCACATGAGGCAAACAAATCGAAAGTATACAAAAGTAAAAGTAAGTGTTTTGACCCCAAAACAAGAGTTCTTTTTTCCAAATAATATTTTTTTGTTTAGAACAATAAAAATTTTCCATGAAACACGTTTTTCCAAAAAGCAACAGGACATGTGTGCTTTAGCAAGGAAAATAAAATGGGTGTTTTAGGGTCTTTTCATATCTTCTAGCAAATTAGTAGGAGAGTTTTTTTCCACCCAAATTTTTAAATTTTATTATTATTTTATGTTCAAATCTTGATTTTTAGGTTTTTAATTCCATTTTCCAAGACTTGGTTTCCTAAGTTTTTATGTGCAATTTTTTTTAGTGGTTTTGACGATGCAATTTTGATTTAGCAAAATTGTGCATGCTGGATCACATTATGATTAGGAAGGTTATACTTATTTGGATGTTATTTTAATTACATCGGGGAATTATGCATTTTTCCAATCAAGGGTTCATAGTTTTTTATTCAATGATGAATGAATATGGTTGCATGTGCTACCAATCTTGGGCACAATTTCAAGTAGGAAGAAAGCTCCATCTCACATGTGGTGGAGAGAACTTAGGCAATATATTCAATGGGATTTTGTGGAGCATATTTTGTGGTAGACAACACCAAAAATGAGGGATAGGGAGGGATAGGAAGTTTATGTCATACTATGAAATGAATTTTGAAACCTTCAACATTTTGCTATTAGAGCTAACCTTGGTTTTTCAATCTTAGTGTATGAACCTTATCAAACCACAATTAGAGATTAAATATTTTTTTAGGAATTTTGTTTTTTTCAGTTTGCTCCTAGATTTAGTGCTACACACATTACTAACCAATTCAATGAAAAAACATCTATTATAAGGAAATACATAGACATAGTTTGTGATGTTTTATGTGATAAAAACAAGTTGTTTACCAAGTATATCAATTTTGTTGGGTGAATGTTTGCATAAGATTATTATTCATTTCCATGATTTTGTTACATGCATACCTATTATCTATGGAGCCATAGATGGTACTCACATACCATTAATCGACCTTCACAACAAGAGAGTGACACTTGTTGCAAATGATTTTTGTTAAAGAAAGAAATTTAATAGCATTGTCGTGCAAACGGCTTATGATGTAGACATGAGGTATTAGCATTTATGTGTGGTCAATCCAATGGAGTCCACAATGGTCAACAATTTAAAATGTCAACTATTTTAAAACAATCGAGGAGTTGTGAAATATCACTAAAGCCCATAATGATTGTTAAAGGTGTTAAATGCACATTTTTTCTCATTAGTGATAATGCATATCCAATTCAAACATATTTGCAAAAGATTTGGATAACTCATTATCCTAATGATGTGGATACAATATGATATGATTCAAATCCTAGAGTAGGCATTTACCTTTGGGTTTTTGAATAATAGGTGACATATATTGAAACATTTAAATTCAAGAGTTGATAGAATTTCAAGAGTTGTTGTTGCTTATGTTTTGCATAATTATTGTATGGATTGGGGTGCACCTAAACCAAGGCCTCGAAATGTAAAAACCCCTTAAGGATTTAAAAATTCATTATTGACATTTTTATAAAGAAAAATTGCAAAGGTTGAAAGAGATTTTTTTTTAATGTTTTATTTGAACAATGGTTAATTGACAAGCCAATTGATACCTTTTTTATATATTATTGTAACCAATGTTGGCCCTTTTTCCATTGCCATATGGTTATAACCCATCCAAACACTTCATTTCAAAGGTGGTAAATACAAAATCTTTAATCCTATAATCTAGTCTAAAATCTGGATTGAAATATAATAAAATTAATACCAATAGAGTTTGGTCATTCAGATCTACTTAGAATTAGTTTAAGAGTTAAAATCCAGTAATGGAAATATGATAAAAAATTCAAAAACAACAAATTCTAGTTATGGAAACAAAGCTTTTCCAAAAGTCAATGTATTCTTCTCTCATACTCCATTCAAAATTACATGTTTTACAATTATACAATCCCCTCGTCTTCCTCTTGGCCCAAAGATATTCATCAACAAAAATAGTCTTATGTTCTATTCAAATTCAAATGGCGATAAAAATTATGTAATATAACTAGTATTTCCTAAAATAGTAATATGGTAAGTAAAAATATACCAACTAACTATTACCAAAATTAATTACAATAATTACTCCTTTAACATTACCCCACTAAATTCTAAATTATGTCTCAGAATTCTAGATGGAAAATGTGTTAAAAAAGTTAAATCTAATGTTATTTTTGATCTTATGTTTCATAAATTTAATTTGTTTATTTTTTTTGATCCCATGCTTTAGAAATTTGATCAGTTTGATGTTGTTTCTGATCTTGTGATTCAGAAATTTGATCTGTCTAATGTTGTTTATGATCCTATGATTCAAAAATATGATATGTCTAATGTTGTTTCTAATCTTGTGATTCAAAAATCTAATCTATTTAATGTTGTTTCTAATCCTATGATTCAGAATTTTGATCTGTTTGCATTATAGTATGGTTTGCATGTATTATAGTATGTCTTGTCTATGTTGCTATACTATAGATTGGAGCACTATCTGAATTTGTTGACAAATGTGCAGTTGTTTAATGATTTATTGTCCTCTACTCTTGTGGCTATTGTTGTGACTTTAGATCTAATGTAATATGAATCTACTTCTATTGTTGCAACTCTAATGTAAGCTTAGTCAAATCCTACATAATTTCCTAGGTTCTATGTTTATCAATTTGTATATGTTATCTTATTTCTATGGCTACATATGCATATATTGAAAACTAACCTCCTACATAATAGATTTTATTAGTTCTATAGTCTCACTAGCAGCCTCCTTCTTAGGGGTATCTTTCCCACCTTTGAGGTCTCTTAGCTCCTTGTATGTTGTTTTTGTACATGATGGTCCTACACCATTAGTATTCCTTCTTCGTTTGAAGTTTTTGGTTCTAGAGAGAAAATTAAAGGGTCATACTCAAATGTTGGCATGACCTTCTCCATTTGAAATATCTTGTGCATGTATAACCTTTCATTTCTTTTATACCTTTTATAGACCTTTCCAATATTTTTTTGAACAATATCCTATACTACATCCCACCATAGATTTGCATATTTTTCTTCCATTAACAATGCCTTGAGTTTTACATAAAACAAAGTATTCTGCTTTTTGAATTCATTATTTTCCAGTGAAGACACTATCATAATTGAAAGGCTTTACTTTCATGGTCTCCTCCATAAGTTTATTCAACTTATCATTAAAGGCCGTGTGCTTTTACAAATTTCTACCCATCTGTGCATGCCTTTGATTGACTTGCCTTTGTATGTCATTCTTTGTTTGATATACATTACCAACTTCCATTTTGAGCTCCTCTAACTCCTTCTGCTACTTTAAAAGAGTATACTCCATATTCTTATAGTCTTTTTGAAGTTTACTATGCTCCACACTTAGAATATCCTTCTTTGCCTTCAAGTTCCAATAATTGGCATCTATCTCCTTTATAGTTGCCTACAAATAATCCTTTTCTGCTCTAATGTTCTCCATATCCTTGTTATGCTTTTCCATGTTGTTGATATTTTGTCTGGCTATTTGGAGTTTTGCTAATTGATTATTTTCATTGTTCTTATCTTGCAACTCTGCTTTGAGCTTTTGCTCCTTCTTTAAAGCCCCATGTAGATTTTGGACAAATTTATCTTTAGCATCTATGATATGCTTGTTTTTTATCTCCAAATCAAAAAGTCTAAGCCAAATATTTATCATATTTATATTATATTCTATTTCCTATTGAAACATATTAGCAGATCTTCTATGCTCATCCAATTTTGCTTCTATCCTTTGTTCAAATCTTAGTGTATGAAACTTGGGAGTCTAACCCCTAGAACTTGTTCTTGAAGAACTTAAACTTATATGTGTAGTCCATATCTCTCCAAATATATGTATGCCTATTGTAGAGCTTGGTATTGAAGGTAGCATACCTTCATTATTCTATGGCAATGGAACAAATTGTTGTACTTTTAGTGGATCCATGTCAAAATCTTGTATTTGCTCTTCTTCTAACTATTGAGCTTGAAACTTTGGCTCCTTCTTGGGCCATCTCTAATGCTCCTACCCATTTGATCTCTACCCCTACTTAGGAGGGATTGGTGGTCTTGGATCATATTTAGGAGATATGGATTTCTCCTTTTATCTTTAATTTTGTTTGTTGCTTCCTTAGTAATTTTACTATTTGTTAAGGATTGATAGTGCCCCTCATTGCAGTATCTTCTTGTCTTCTCTACCTCTTTTGTAGAATCTTTCTTTCCTCATCATCATTAGATTAAAACATCGTAACTATTTTTTTGGTTGTCTTAGTCTCTAGTTGTTTCTCCTTTCTAGTTGTTTTAGGAAATATGTGTGTAAGGTTCACAGGTTTTTTGTTTTTGATGAACCTCTCTTTCAAATTGTCTTTTCTTCTTTTGTCCTCTTGTGGCTGCTCTACCTATTTCTTCTTTTCCTATGGCTTTGCTCCTTTTAATGGAAACCACTTCTAAAACATAACTTCTAAAACTATGATAAAATGGCATACATTTTTTTTGGTTCTCTTTTGGTTGTTCCCTTAATCATGTTTTTCTGACACTTCTCCCATCTGATCAATTCCTTGACTAATTGAAAATACATAATTGCACCTCAATTGACAGACTTTCCATGATTTACTTTGGAGATCATCGTGGCAGACTTATTACTAAAATACTACACCTTATCCTTCTAATAAATAGTAGGCAAAATGGCAGCAATTCTATTGGCATATTCTGACCTCATCTTTTTTACAACCCACCTTTCATTAGTGTTGTAAGTGTCAAAGACTCTATTAGTTATATCTGTCAATGCTACTTTGGCGTTAAGCATCTCTGCTTAATTTGCCTTTATGTCTCCTATATGGCAAAATTTTAAAACCTCTGCCAACATATGTTTGTTTTTTATTTTATGCTCTCCCCCCAACATAACCTTGATTATGTTATGTTTCAAATCCAACTTCCAATTGTTCAGAAATTCAACTAGAATGTTGTGTTGGGGAGTCTTTTAATCAATTTCAAACACACCTACTAATTTAACTTTATTTGCCCAAACTTTTTCTTCCTTTCCAGAACTTGTCTAAAGCAAAATGTTCTTCAAATTGTTATTATAACTCTGCTTTGTAGGAGTAAAAACATACCTAACCAAATTGTCTTGGTGAATCTACATTTTCTTCCCACGTAAATGTGCAGGATTTACTTGTTGACTTGTTCTCTTCATGCGCTTCTTGTTGGGAATATGGATTTTCTTTGGAATATGCTCCTAAGTAGGTTTCTTTTGATGTAATGGTACTTGTTTTTGTTACAAATTGTCCTTCTATAACTTTTTTTGAGAATTTGAAATGGCAATCAGATCGACTAACTCACTAGGACTTGCTTCTCTTTTGGGTTTTTTAAAGTTATATCTTCAATGTTTCTTTATAATCTCTTTTGTTTTTTCTAATTGCTTCAAAATTTCCCTCAAACTTAGATATTGGAGAAGATTTCTAAGAAGAAAGAGAAAAATAAATCGAATAAGGAAAAATGCAGCCTTTTTTTTAGAAACCTAGACTACAAAGGCAAAATGTTTGCAAATTTTTGTTGCTTTCCAATCTTTCTTGTTCCTCTTTCAACTTTTGTAACTTCTCTCTAAACTATTTTAATAATTTCTCCACCAAACTTTCTTTAACACTCACTCTTGAAACAAAAAACAACTAAAACTTGATTGTGGAAAATAAAAACAAAGAGTCATTCTAGTGTTTGTCGCCTTTTAAAACGCAATCACCTCATTTCATGAACTGACATTTCACTTTTCATTTTAGGGCTAGCGTTTTAATGATTTGTCATTTAAAAAAAAAAATTAACACCTACCGTCTATTATCAAAGTTCATACTAACAACAACGTGGGCGATAGTAAATGCTTACTAACCTATAAACTTTATAGATATGGTAATGGGTTTTTCTAATGACAGCTCTAAATCTAATGACTTGGTATTGTCGACACTACAAACTTCTGTTATATGTTGAATCATTAAATTGTCAAAGTTTTGTTATGATATGATAGACATATCTGACCCATTAACCAATGATTGAAATTTTGTAATCATGATTTGTGAATGTTTTCATAACCTACTAACTTAACAAATTTATTGAAGCCTCTTATGATATTATTATCTATTATATTTTTTTAATCTTCTCAATCTGCATCAGATTTTTCTTCCATGTGGTTAAAATCTATAGACTTTAAAGTTTTTTTATTTTTTCAACTTTGAGTCCCCTTCAAAGTATGATCTATATGGTTTCAACTTGTTAATTTTGACCACTATTGGATTAGTGGTTCAAAATTGTTGAAAGAAACAAGAAGAACAATATTATTGGATAAGCAATGTTATATCCTAAATGGACCAAACCATCTTTTCTTGAATTTACCTAGGAGTGTTTTTGTCCTTTGGGAAACCATAAAAAATAATCTTCAAATTGAAAAAATTTCTTTGTGTTTTTCTATTGACTCTAGAGAAATTTGCTCCACTAGTTGGCTCCCACATTGTCCTGAGCTTCTAATCTATTATCTTGTAACTTTTCCAATTTTGTAATTTTGGCTATTAATATTCTGGTTGGTTTTGCATCTTTGTGGTCCCCACTAATAGCCAATAGAACATATTTTGTTGGCATTAAAGGATGCAAACCATAGATTAATTTGTAAGGTATATGACTTGTTGCCACCTTGTAAGTAGTCATGTATGAAAAAAAAATTGTGGACAAATGTTCATCCCAATCTATTTTGTTTTCATTGACCAACTTGGTCAAAAGCCTACAAATATCTTTGTCAGTAGATTTTGCTTGTCCATTTCCTTGTGGATAATAAGTGGTTGAACTAACATGTTTCAACAAAAATTGTTTTATTAGATATTTGAATATATCATTGATAAAATGTACTCCTTGATCTATATCTATGGTCAATGGACATCCAAATTGGTCAAGATATATTCATACATGAATCTGGCTATAACTACTACAGTATTAGTTTTGAGTGCCTTTGCCTCAATCCATCTAGTTGCATAATCTATAGTTACCAAGATATATTTATTTCATGTTAATCTTCTTGCTAGTTTAATTAGACCTATAAAATCTAAACCCCACTTCATAAAAAGTTCCTTTGGAAATGTTGTTACCAACTTGGCTAGACTTTTTGTTTTAAGTCCTCCAATGTTTTGACAACTATCACAACTTCTACAAAATTCATGAGTATCCTTGAATAAAGTTGGCCACCAATATCCTACATCTAGAATTTTATTTGTAATAATATCTACAGCAAAATATCCTTTTGCCACTCCTTCATGTAGTTCTTTCAAAACAATTTGTGCTTTTGATGTGGTCAAACATTTTCTCATTTTATTGTCTTGTCCCACTTTGTACATTATTCCTTTTTTCAAGGTAAAAGGTTTTGCCTTTTTAACCAACTTCTATTTATGAGCTAGGTTTAGAATTTTTGGCATCTAACTTGTCTCTAAATAGCTCTTCATTTCCTACATCCATATAGGTTTTACAAATAAAAATGACGCATCTATAGTCGGATCTAAGACTCCCAATGGTTCTGAACTATCTAGTAATCTCGATAAAACATCAACTATCACATGTGTTTTACCAAGCTTATAGACTACTATGAATTCATACTCCAAAAATAACAATAACCATATATTTATCCTTCTAAACACCTACGACTTGTTGACCAAATATTCCAAAGCCATGTGGTTTACATAAAAAACAAATTTGTTTCCCAACAAAAAATGTTTGAACTTATGTAGAGCATAAACCATTGTTAAGGCTTCTCTCTCTATAGTAATATAATTATGCTTTGCTTTATTTAGTAGTCTAGAGGCATTTGCTAGAGGCTAGTCATATCTACCAATTGGATTTTGTGCCAACAATGCACCTACTACCAACAATGATGCATCTGTGTGCACATGAAACTCCAATTGCCAATTTGGAGGTATCAGAATTGGTGCTTCTATGTATTTTTGTTTGATTTAATCCCAAGCTTCTTGATATTATGTGGTCTAGATAAAAGGTTATGTCTTTCTCATCAACTTTATAATTGGGGCCATGATAAAAGCAAAGTTCTTGATGAAACATCTATAAAACTAAATCATACCATTAAAGATTTAAATATGTTGTGGGTTTATAAGTATTGGGATATTCACTATTGCCCAAACCTTCTTAGGGTCTAGGATTTTTCCTTGGAAACTATGAACCTTAAAATCAATCTTTAAAATACCATAAAAGCACATTTCTCTAAGTTAAAACTATTTTTATATTCTTTGCATTTCTTAAAGCAAAGTTTGAGCTTCATCAAATGATTCTCCATATCATTATAAACCGTAAAGTCACCTAAAAATATATTCATGAACTAGTCTAAATACTCTTTGAAGGTTCTACTAATTGCTTTCTAGAAAGTTGTTTTGTATCTATTCTTAGGGGTTATAAAAATCTGATGATATCCTGAGTATCCGTCTAAAAATGAATAGGCTTCATACCTTATAATAATGTTTAGTACCTCATCAAAAAATGGCAAAAGATAATTATCTTTCTTGGTTGCCTTATTCAACTTCTTGAAATCCACACAAATTCTCCATTTTGCATTCTTCTTAGGCATTACCACCATAAGGAATAACCATGTAGATTCTTAAACTAGTTGAATGAATCCAATTGTTAATAATTTGTCAATAACAACTATAGCATAATTAGGGTTCAATCTATACTTCGCTTTATGCACTGGTGGAATTGAAGTGTTTAATTCTATTCTGTGTTGAACCAACTCGGGAAGTATGCCTTTTAGATCCTTATAGATCCAAGTAAACACATTTTAAAACTCTTTGAGTAACATTTGAAGGTCCTCAATTTTCTCCTTTGTCAATTGTGCATTAACCTTGATGTATTGTGGATTTGCTTGTGTGCCAAGATTCAACTTAACAAATTATTATCTTTTAGTCAAAGTCTAACGTGCTATTTGAAGATTCTATACCTATATGTTAGCTAGTGTTTCATCCATTTCAATATCATCTTGGCTATGATGATTATAGGTTTATGGATAAACCTTATCTTCAAGTGAAATCTTTGGTCTAACATGAAATTTTGTTATGTTTTGTTGTTGAAGGCACAATTCTATTGCTCCTTCATCTAATTTTTTTGCTTTGGGTAAAATTTTCCACTGATTTTGACTTATGACACTCTAGTACTCAACAATGAAACAATTTCATCTAAAATAGTGATTGTGCCAATTGAAAACAATTTTGGTTCTGTTTCAAAGGTCAAATCTTCCTATTCATTTATTAGCCTTTCCAACAAGTCATAATAAACAAGTACTTGGGGCCTTTTGGTTTCTACTCCCAGTTTCTTGTTAATTGATATTGTTTTGATTATTCCATTACTTTGAATAGTAATAACATTATTACTTTAGTCATGTGTAACTTTTGCATCTCTAAGCCAAGGTCTTCCTAGCAACATAAAATAATTAGAACCCACCACACTATTTTTCAAAACAATAAATGTGGTTACATATGGTATACCATGTATATGAATCCTCAAATTTTTGATGATTCCTAAAGGTCTAGTCATACTTCGATCTACCATTTTGAGGTGGTGTGGAACTGGTCTTGGTTTGGGTAAACCTAATTTTGTTATGAAGTATTCTGTTATGATATTTAAATTTGCCCTTCCATCTATCAAAACATCCTCAACAATGTTCTTCCCAACTTGTATTTGGATAATTGCCATCTATTTATTTACTTCTATAGTTGCAATGTTTACTTTAGAATGCATCTCAACCACTATGGATACACTAGGTTTTGATATCATTTTATTAGTTATATTGGGTTTTTCTAGTTTCAATTTATGCCATATATAATTTTTAAGATCTGGTGTTATCTTAAATAGTTGACCTAACCTCAAGGTATAGGTAGTTTCCATCATTTTTTTTACTAATATCTTGGAATATCTGTTCCATAGACATAATTATATTGTTAGGAATAATAGACATATTTTGTGGTACAAATAGTTCTGTGGACACCTCAGTCTGTGTTAATCATGTTTAACTTGTATTCCATTGTGCTTTCTCCTTTTGAATTAAATTTTTTGGTGGGTCTTTTGCTTGCATCTCTTGTATAGTCTTGATAAAAGATTATTGTAATTTCTGCTCCTCTTCCCAATCAGAAGCAGACTTCTTCTTGATTGGCTTTTTATCCTTGGCCATCTATTATTCAATAACCTTGTTCCAGGTGATGGCCATGTTAACATCCACCATATGAACTAAAGGATTTGAAACCTTGGGTTTTACCACAACTTGTTTTTCTACAGTCTTCACTCCTTTATTCTTAAACATGTTCTACATATCATGATACTTAGGATAGTCTATGATCTTGTGTCTTGTGTCACCAAAAATATGACAAGAATATCTCATTAGTCTATGTACTTTAATATGTTGAGTAGTAACCTCAAAAACTATAAGAACAAGGTCTTCCTTTCTTTTGACTCTATAGGTTTCAACATTACGATTTGTGTCGTATGACAATTTGTATAGTGCATTATTAATTTCTCTATAATTGTCTAAGGTTTATGGGCTAATATTGTTTTATTATTCTGTGGTATTGATAAATTATTTATAGCCTCTACTTCAAAAATTCCTTCTTCACAAACCAAAGCTACTTCCTTATGTTATTGTAAGGTTTCTCTTTTCATGCCTTCTATTACTACATGCATATATGGTTGTAATCCAAATCTAAAATCAATAGTAAAAAAACTATATGTTGTCTTGTGTTGAAGATTACTGGCCAATTTCAATAATCTTTCATAATAGAATTCCACTCTTTCATTCTTCTTGTGCTTCATTTTTTTCAACTATAAATAAACTTGTTCATCATTCTGAATTTTTTATACTCTTTACAAAAAATTAGTTACAATTTTACAAAAGTACAATCTGGGTAATCTCCCATATAATTGTTACACCAATTAAACACAATATCTTTGAAGGTAAAGTTAAACAAATTAACAATTTCTACATCATCTGTTTCACCATTTGCTTTAATGGCAACTTTAAAAACTCTAACATGGGCATCTAGGTTAGAATCCTTCACATACTCAAGATAGTTAAGTGTCCAACAATAAGATTTGTTTGGTGGTAATGGTGTTCTACTTGAATTCATCATTGGTAATCCAAAATATCTTGAAGGTCTTGGTGGTCCTCGTGGTCCTAGTGGGTCTTAGCCTCCTCCTCCTAGATCTAATGGCTATCTAATAAAAATCATGTCCACCTTTTTGGGCATCTTTATATGCACACTAACAAGTTGTGTTTCCTTTGGAGTTTGGGGTTTGGACCTCATACTAACAATAATATGAGTTGGTGCTATTACATGTGGAGCTTCAATAACTGTAACATAGACTGAGGCATTACCACAAAATATAATGGTACAAATCTTATTGGTTCCATTATTAAATTGGAAGTTCCTAGATAAATAATTCCAACATTGTTGTGATGAAACAAACTTGGTGCATGAACTACAAAAATAGGTACTACATCTGCCATAATTTAAGTTCTCATTTGCACTATGTTATCTCTTTAAATCTATTCTCTGAGTCTATTTAGAATTTTGACCCTCTCATGGTACTGTTCCTCTAGCTCATTATATCCATGGTTCTATGCTCTTACATGTTCTAGATTCAAATTTTGGAAATGTTCAACAAATCCTTACTTCACATTATTTTCCATAAATGGACATTCATTAATCTGATGTCCAATCTGATGACAATACGTGCATAATTGAAGGTTAGGTCTTGGAATTCTATTCACACTATGAATTCCTTTGCTCTAGTCCTTTGAAACTCCTCTAACAATGTTTCCATTTTGTTGATTAAGTCTGGGTTCACTATACTTTACTTTGACAACCATAAGTACACCTTGTGCTACTATTGGTTTTATTTTTGGTAAGACTATAGTTTCTTGTCTAGTTACAAATACTAGTTCAACTCCTTTGGACTTTCTGATGCCTTGAATTGTAACTTTTTACTCAACCACATAACTAATCGAAGGTTCAAAATTCTAAACTTTTTTGTTCAAACTCTGCATTCTCATGATCCTTTAAATAATGAGGTAAAGCAAATATGTACCTTAGTACTACTTCCTCCTTTTCTGACTTGTTGAATCTTTATTCTTCTTCATACATAGGAGCATCAAAGTTATGTTGCTGCATCAGACCCTATGATTCCATTGAGGTTCAAATCCCCAATTCCTTCATCTAAACTCATCATGTGAGTTTGCATTTTTAATTTTCTTTTAGAATTATGTTGCAGATCGTTGGTGCACCTATGTGTTTTACTAGTTTGCACTTCACGAGGAATAATTGATATTGCCTAAGGCATTTTGTGGCTTGCACAATTCTATTCTATCCATGGATGTTTTGGTTTAGATTGAAAAACTCTTTTAGGCATTACAAATTGTCGATCCTCCTGATCTGCACTCAAATTGTTGTTGATGGCAGCGCCATTCTCCACTTGCTCATGTAATCAAACCTAATCTAATTGTCTCCTAAGACTTCTAGTTACAATTCTATTTTCCATTTCTCCACATTCTAATTCTAATTTGAACAAACTTTTACATTAGAAGAAATTTTTTATAGTTAGTTACTATGTTTAGATTCGCTTCTTAAACAAAAAACTTATGATCAAAATTTGAAAAAAAATGCAAAAAATGAAATTAAAGTTCATTATCTATCTATAGAAACAAAAAATTCAGTAACAAAACATAAACAACATTTTGAAATCACTATGAATTCAGGCCTTGGGATGGTTGCTAAATGGTCAATGCAAAATCTCTAATCCTATATTGTGGTCTAAAATTTGGATTGAAATATAATAAAATTGATATTAACAAAGTTTGTTCATTTATATCTACTTAGAATCAGTTTCAGAATTGAAATCTAGTAATGGAAATATGATAAAAACATTCATAAACATCAAATTCTAGCTATGGAAACAAAAAATTTCCAAAAATCAAAGTATTCTTCTCTCATATCATTTTTCTATTTGCTTATTCATTTTGAAGCATTTGAAACATTATCCCTTTAGTCATCTCCATTGTCAATTTCTTTCACGCCATTAGCAGATTCTTTGGTGGCATCCACATTGTTAATAAATTTGCATACAATTTTTATTTTATTGGGTTTGCCTTGCACACTAGACAATTTACATGTTTTGGTTTTTGGAGTGTCTAAACATATATATGGAGCATGAGTTTCCTTTTCTATTACATGACTAAAGACATGATTTTGATGCAGTGGACTACATTGTCTTTTCAGGATAACTTCGTCATCATTCACTTCCACAATTTGAACTTCAAATTGGGTAGAATGCACACCTTGGTCAATTGCATTTGGCACACCATTGATCTTGGTTGTGCCTCCAAACATGTGATCAAATTCTTCATACCATGGCCAATCTAATGAAGGTGCACTAGTTACTTAAGTTTTTTTCTTTTCAAATTTGTACTTGTCTTTCATTTTACTCCACTTGTCTCACACTTGCTTCCAACTCCATTGCACATCCGAAAATTTCACATTTAATTGTTTTATGAATTCCTTCCAGTTTGCTTCTTTGAAGGCCTTACAATTATGCTCCCAATATTTTCCTTCACAATTATCTATACAAAATTGAAATTGAGCATTGGTCCACAATCTCCTTACATTTTCTTGAGGAGATGTAAAAACCACAACATTTTGTGGAACCCTTATAACCCCTATAACAAGCGAGTCCATTCTTTGCAACAACAAAATAAACCTTAATACAAAACTCCGAAAAGCAAGGCAAAGGTTACAATAGAAAGCAAGCAAAGAAAGAACATGAATAGTTTTGCTACAACTATACTTTTTGGTTGAGTGCAAACAACATGATGTTTTTTCATTGGGAAATTTTTAAAATGTTTTTCCAAAACCCATGATGAAAGCTAGAGGTTTTACAAGGGTGACACAAAGATTTTATCTTGGCAAAACAAATCGTCAAATCAAGCAAACATGTGATCCACTTCCACTTGGTTGTCATGTTGACATAGGTGAATTCGCCAACAAACCTCCCTGGTTTGCTGTCATGTGTCCATGCTAGATATCCCATTGGTTGCTTGTGGAGGACTTATAAGTTATAACCCATATCCCTTGCTTGCATGCAATTCACTCAACCCCATAACTTACTAACAACACAGGATGCGCTCCCTCCCATAGAAACCTTAAACATGTGATTCATCAATTAGCATTACCCCACCCTATGTGTCCAATAGGCGGTGCAAAATGCACACCTGGCACTTGCGACAAAATCTGGTTATATCCACTATTATATCTGCTATCCAGCTGGAGCTGCCTGGTTACCGAACATAGTTTTGACGTTCACTTGCCTCAACTATTTGGGGTAACCCAGCACCTTTTGCTGGTTACATAGTCCATTTGACAATGGTTTATTTGGGGGCTACCCATACCTGTCCTGTTATGCTGCACGGGTAGGAAACGTAAAAGTCCTCTGGATTGATTGGTTGGGTGACTACATCCTGGGCACATACTTGGCTGCACTTTACAAGTAACTTTCCAGCAGGTTTCTGCATGCCCGCCTTCCACGCTAAGGTGGTGAAGGCAGAAAGCGCGGGAAGAAGGCAGCATACCTACATACATACAGACAGACCTAGCCACTAGTAAACTTGCGCCTCAAGTTTGCGTTCAACACTGTTCACAGCTGGAGACTGTCAGTATGTAGCATGTAGCCAGCTACACTGCAAGCGACAGGAAGAAACCGTAGGTTGTTCTGAATGTAGTATTTCATTTTTAAAATGCTAAAATTGTGAAGAAAAACCCCCTACTTCCCAAGCCTAATGTATAGGAGAAGGGCATAAGTATAGGCCCTTCCTTCCGTGATTTGAGATCTGTGCCCGAGGCTGATAGGTCAAGGGAACAGGTCGAAAATCACGGAAGGGTCTATACTCAGGTAGGTAAGGGAGCTGAAAATACAAAGGAGAAATCCAGGCAGTGCTTTACAACTAAAGGAATTCACAACTGTATGATGAAAATACAAAGGAAAAATCCAGGCACTGCTTTATGACTAAAGGAAGTCACAACTGTATGATGTTATGATGGACAAAACTGGAGATTTTCATTATATATTTGTGGACCTTGCAATTCCCGGGCAAAAACTCAAAACAGTCCAAAAGCTTCCCAGCCTGTTGCCGCAAACCTTTCTTTAAGCTCTCATGCCTTTCATCCAGTTCCTTGAGCCTCTCCAGATGCGCTTTCAATTCATCTTCTTTACTGCTGCTTTTCTTATAATATAGATTTTCTTTTTCCTTTTTATTCTTTGGGGGGTGGGGGCGGTGTTTTTCTATTCAATTTTTGTGCTGAAGTTGTGGTGACAATAGTCCATAAGCTGATTTAGCCAAATTTGGTTACTAACAAACCATGAAAAAGGAGAAAAACTTAACATCTTATACATATTTTGACTACCTAGTTGAACCATGTATAGAAATCTGGTGATTTTTTAGATTTTCTTGAAAAAAATTGGAATTTTTAAACCAAAAAGATCACTGAATTTGTGACAATTTTTTTCAAAAACTTCACAAAAGTGTGAAATCTCACCCAATTTTTTTTTTTTAAAGAATGGTTGGGGGCCCGGGGGGGGGGGGGGGGGGGAAAGAAAAAAATTTATAAAAGAGAGAAAGGGAAGAGGAGGGGAGAGAAGGAAGGAAAAAAAAAAAA
>Ga0116227_10008059_pt1 | contig 20128 bp, 23 predicted proteins | sample S1TSphgellanicum_FD_89693 | JGI IMG/M metagenome (GOLD analysis project Ga0116227, IMG submission 89693) | Host-associated microbial communities from peat moss isolated from Minnesota, USA - S1T2_Fb - Sphagnum magellanicum MG | ecosystem: Host-associated > Plants > Peat moss > Unclassified...
CAAGTTCAGCATGACGGTTTGATGGTTACTTATGAAGAATCCGTCATCCCGAACTTGTTTCGGGAACCCATCATAACGGTGACCAACATGCTGATCACTCATCCTGTGGGGTGCTGAAACAAGTTCAGTATGACGGTTTGATGGTTACTTATGAAGAATCCGTCATCCCGAACTTGTTTCGGGAACCCATCATAACGGTGACCAACATGCTGATCACTCATCTTGTGGGGTGCTGAAACAAGTTCAGCATGACGGTTTGATGGTTACTTATGAAGAATCCGTCATCCCGAACTTGTTTCGGGAACCCATCATAACGGTGACCAACATGCTGATCACTCATCTTGTGAGGTGCTGAAACAAGTTCAGCATGACGAATTGGTGTTTGTAGGTCGCGTTAGTGATAGGAGCGGATACCGGCCACTTCGAGAGCCTCAGTGCAGGCCGTGATTAAGGCCTGTGCAGTATGAGCGTATAGCACGGGCCGGAGGCAACGCCCACAGGAACCCCTCCCTGCCCCTCCCAAGGGAGGGAATCGCACTGGCCTCCGCTTTTGACTACACAATGCCAAACCTTTCAGCTTTCTCCTTTACCCTTTTCTCAAACTTTATTTGGATTAATTATAAATAATAATCACTTTTGTATCAACACGAAGATATAGATGCAGACTATTGATGCCATTTTTCCTGAGATAACACTTGAAGAAGTTTTTACGACAACTTCGGGCGCTATTTACCAAAGTGATAAAGAAAGTTGCTGGTATATTGATTTTGCCGGTAAAGTTGCCCGGTTTGATTACCGTAGCTTGCTTAAGTTAAAAAAAGCGATCTACAGTATTGATATTGAAGCGCATTTGTTGAAAAATACCAAAGATGCTGATCTGGAGATCGTGTTCATTTGCGCCTGTGATCATTGCTATGTATTAACCACCCTGGAGATAATAGCCATGAAAGAATTACTGCAAGGCACGTTCGCCATGTTGGAATTGAACCACATTATACAGGACCGCCTGTACCGCCTGGCGTTTTAGTCTTTATTTAGATTTATTTCATATTGATCCTCAATAGTTAAATTGTGGAATTATAGCATTATTATTGTTATAACCTATTTTTATACAATTAATTTGATGCTGCTATGAAAGATATTTTGCGCGTAAAGTCCCTTATCTCAACCGAGATGGAGACACTTTTAAACCAACAGATAAAGAAGGAAGCACAGTCGTCGGCCATTTATTTAGCGATGGCCTCATGGTGCGATAGGAATGGTTTCGACGGCTCATCCGTATACTTTTTTAAACAGGCCGAAGAAGAAAGACATCATCAGCTTAAATTTTTTAAATATGTACTGGATATGGGCGGAACATCAATTTCACCTGATATCACCGGCATCAAGATAGAATATAACTCTTTCCGCGAAGTATTTGAGGATGCGCTTGACCAGGAAGTAAGCGTAACCCAGTCTATAAAAAGCATTGCAGCCCGTTGCCACAAAGAACAGGACTATGTAACCCTTGAGTTTTTAAACTGGTTTCTGAAAGAGCAGCGTGAAGAAGAATATAAAGCACGCCGCGCGCTCGAACTGTTTGAAGTTATTGGTGAAGAAGGCACTGGCCGCTGGCAGATCGACAGGCACGTTGGCGATATTAAATACGACAGCGAAGCTTAAACTTCTTTAGTTTCCTGCGTAAGTTTTTGCAGGAGTTTTAACACATCTTTTTCGGCATATTCTTTTAGCCAGATGTTATCTGGCTGTATGTTACAGACCGGTGCATAATCACACCGGTCTGAACATTCTATCCTGATCACTTCCACATCTCCCCCATAATACTTTTCGAAGGCCTTAACATTTTTGTATAAATGTTTACCACCCCTTTTTGAGCATTTGCTGCCTGTGCATATGTATAACACCCTATCGGGTACAGTAAACTTGCCCATTTTTTTAAGCTTAAAGCCGAAAGCATAAAGGTTAAAGCTTTTTCCTTTATGCTCTTATATTTTCCTTACTCAATTGTCTTTCATTCAAGCAGAAGAGACAAAGATAACAGGTTTTTACCGGATATGGCCTTTTAGCTTTATACCTTACTCTTTCAACTTTCTTAAAGCTTTCGCCTTTCTGCTTTCCCCTTTCAGCTTAAAAGCCTATTTATCCACCATTAAGCCGCTAACTTCAAAAGTGAGGCTTTGCCTGGGATTGGCGTTTACGCTGTGTTGTTTTTTGCCTGTAACGGTATCACCTGCAAAATGCTGGCTGTCATCGGCAATAAATTGTTTTTGGGCAACGCCCTCAATAATTACGGTGCGGCCCTTTAAGTCGGTTGGTATGGTTACGGCATAATCCTTAAAGTGCGCATTAATGATTTTCCCATTGCCGGCATCCAGTTCAAACCAGCCGCCTTTTGTTTTGGTAACTTTAATCACTTTGCCTTCAATAGTTGTATTTATGCGTGGCCGTGTATCCATATAGGTTTCCAGCTTTGTGGCAGGCATCATACTACTGCCGGGTTTTGTACCGTAAACCGTACCATGCGGCAATGCGGCATGTTGTTGTGCCCCGGCGCTGATAGTGAGCAATAAGGCAAATAATAAATGCAATGATTTCATAAGATAGTGGCTTTATTAACTAATTATTACAACAATAAATAGCCGCCATGGTTTCAGTACAACAAAATCAGCGCTTTAAAACGTTAAAATATGTGAAAGTATCTAAATTATTACCGACTTATTAATCCAATACGATAACTTCGCAGTTAGTTTTGTCCGGGTTGATATAATCCATGCAGATACTACTTTTGCAAGACCAGCGTTATGGTCAGAGTTTTAATTTATAACATATAAAAATCTTTATTATTTGTCACCTTATATATACATGAAAAGCCCCTTATTAAAAAAAGTACTTTTATCAGCATTTAGTTTATCCATATTATTCATCATAAATGGTTGCGGTAAAACAGATACTACTACTCCGGCAACCGAAGCTACTATATTAACAAACGGAGTAATAGCAAATGTAACATCCACAGGCGCGCAAAGCGGGGGTATAGTAACCAACAACGGAGGGGCTGATATATCAATAATCGGAGTTTGCTTTAGTTCATCAAACCAAACACCAACAACATCCGATTCCAAAACAATTGATACATTAAAAACCGATCCGGCTGGTACGCAAAGTTTTACAAGTAAACTTACCGGTTTAACTGCAGCTACAACTTACTATGTAAGAGCGTATGCTACAAATAGCGCCGGTACGGCATATGGCTCAGTAGTAACCTTTAAAACTAATGATGTTACAGGTATAAATACCGCCGTAAGCACATTGGCAGGTGGTATTGCAGGCGGCTTTTTTGACGGAAGCGGAACAAGCGCATTATTTGCAAACCCGCAAGGCGTAGTTGCCGATGCGCAAGGCAATGTGTATGTTGCTGATGGCTTTAACAATAGGATTAGAAAGGTTACCCCACAAGGAGTTGTTACCACCTATGCAGGTGATGGCAACGCCGGATTTTTGAACGGCCCTGCAGCCAGCGCTGAGTTTTATGCACCGCAAGGCATAGCTATTGATGCCCAGGGAAATTTATTTGTGGCTGATTTGGGTAATAACGTAATACGTAAAATTAGTACTGCCGGCATAGTGAGCACGTTTTGTGGTAACGGAACCCGTGGTTACGTAAATGGCGCAGATACATTGGCTGAATTTAATAACCCACAAGGCTTATGTGTAGATGCCAGCGGAAATGTTTTTGTTGCCGACCGCAGCAATAACCTGGTACGTAAAATAACTGCCGCGGGGGTTGCCAGCAATTTTGCAGGTTCTGGTGCTGCTTATTACTTTAACGGTACAGGTTCTGATAACGCGTTTAACGGCCCTAAAGGTGTAGCTGTAGATGCATCAGGAAATATTTATGTTGCCGATGCCGGTAACTACTGTATACGTAAAATAACACCGGGACAAACTACTTCTACACTGGTAGGCGGCCCGGTACAAACAACAATAGTTGGTTCGCCTTCAGGCATATCAATTGATAGCAAAGGTAACTTGTACGTTGCCGACCAAACCGGCCGTATACTTGAATTAACTACAGGCAACGTGTTATACACATTAGCCGGTACTTATAATACAACCGGTTACATTGATGGCACAGGTACAGCCGCGAAATTTAATGGCCCGCAGGGATTAACTATTGACAGTAAAGGAAACATTTATGTGGCCGATTATAACAATAACATTATCCGTACAGTAACAGGTGCTATACAGTAATAACTGATAAGGACACATAATAAAAAAGGCCTGATGTAATTATTACATCAGGCCTTTTTTATTTAGCCGAATAGAAGGCCGAATACTTCTTCGATATTACCCACGGTACGTACCTCTATGGCATAACGGGTAAGATCTATCCGTTTTTTATCTTTAGTGCCCGATGGCATATTGTATTTGGAGATGAAGATCTGCTCGAAGCCCAGTTTCTGCGCTTCGGCAATGCGTTGTTCCACCCGGTTCACGGCACGGATCTCCCCCGAGAGGCCTATCTCGCCGGCAAAGCAGGTTTTAAATGGGATCGGGATATCTTCATGTGAGGATATGATAGCTGCGGCGAGGCCGAGGTCAATAGCCGGGTCTTCAACCTTAATGCCTCCGGTTATATTCAGGAATACATCCTTAGCGCCCAACCTGAAGCCACAGCGCTTTTCGAGTACGGCCAGCAGCATGTTCATGCGGCGGGTATCAAAGCCGGTAGCGGTACGCTGCGGCGTGCCGTAGGCCGATGTACTAACCAGCGCCTGCGTCTCTATCAGCATCGGTCGCATACCCTCTAAGGTGGCTGATATGGTGATGCCACTTAAAGGTTCATCGCGTTGTGATAACAATATTTCTGATGGGTTTGATACCTCACGCAGGCCCTCGCCCAGCATTTCATATATACCCAACTCGGATGCTGAACCAAATCGATTCTTAACGGCCCGCAAAATGCGGTAAACATGGTGCCTGTCGCCTTCAAACTGCAAAACGGTATCAACCATGTGCTCCAGTATTTTGGGGCCTGCTATCATGCCATCCTTGGTAATATGACCAATCAGGAATACAGGTGTAGAACTTTCCTTTGCAAAACGCAATAATTCGGCAGTACATTCGCGCACCTGCGATACACTGCCCGGGGTTGATTCGATATGCGATGAATGCAGGGTTTGGATAGAATCGACTACTACCAAATCGGGCTCCAGTTGTTCTATCTGCTTAAATATGTTTTGGGTTGATGTTTCGGTAAGTATATAACAACCCTTGCCGAACTTTAGCTGAGCAACTCCCGACTCCTGACTCTTTACTCCTGACTCTTGGCTTCCCGTAGGGTCGAGCCTTTCCGCTCGCATCTTGATCTGCTTCTCGCTTTCCTCGCCGGAGATATATAATATCTGCAGACTAGGCATACTCAGCGCCAGTTGCAGCATCAGTGTTGATTTACCGATGCCCGGTTCGCCGCCAATCAGTACCAGGGAACCAGCTACTATGCCGCCACCCAACACCCGGTTAAATTCCTTATCGGGCGTAAGCATCCGCTGTTCCTCGCTGAAAACAATATCCGGGATCTCGACAGGCTTGTTGGAGCGTTGCTGTGTGGTTGATGAGGTAGCTTTCCAATCGGGTACGGAGCCATTGCTTTTCTCGATAATTTCCTCAACAAAAGTGTTCCATTGCTGGCACGAAGGGCATTTGCCCAGCCATTTGGGAGATTCAAAGCCACAGCTTTGGCAAAAGTAAGCGAATTTGGTTTTAGCCATTTGTTTGATGTGCAGATATGCGGATGTGCAAATGTGCGGATTTTATTGAATAATTACTAATTATTTTAGTATGCGTAAAAAACTGTACGCTATTATTTCAGCAAATCGATAAGAATAGTTAGTGGTAGTTTTTCTAGGTCGTATTCTTCTAAGCGTTCTAATGAATATCTATGAAATCCAATAAGCTTTTGTTTGATATATAACTTTGAATGGGATTTCTTAAGTGCTGTATCTAAAAAGACATCTATAGAATCTTTGTGGCCAAGTTGCTCCCTTACAGAATCATACTCTTTATCAAACATATTAAAGTAATAACGTGGTCCACTAGCATTAAGGATCACATATTCGCCATAACTTATATCCGGAAGTGCAAATACATGCTTAGTTCCTAATAATGTATAAACTGGAATTATATTTAATCCTATTCTTAAAATATCCTCGCTATTTGATGATTTAATCATTGCTAAAGTTAAATTGATACGTTCTCTCGTTCACAACTCACCCCTGCCCATTCACTCCCGCCACATTCTGCAAATAACTATCCATCATCCCGATATCAACTACATCGTTCATGTAACCGATATACATATCGGGGCGAACGATTATGGCTTTTTGCTGGTGAGGATTGGCTTCAAAGGTTTCAAAAACTTCCAGGTTTTTGCCTGATGGTGGCAGGTAGAAGAAATTAAGATTACCGGCATATTTTTGGGTGATCCATTTGGCTATGGTAAACAGGAACAGTTCATCAAACTTGCCTAAAATAATGAGCGTGAAGCCCGGTTTGCTGCACCATTCGTGCAGGTCGGTTTCTATGAGTTGCTTTTCGTCGAACAGTTTGAGGTACGGCAGCCTGTCGCCTGCCCTTACTTTGGTACTTTTGCTCAGGTGCAGGTTAATATTGCTGTCGCGATAATTGATGTCGATCTGTGAGATCCGCCTAAAAAATGCGGTCCTGATACTCTCACTTTTCCAGGCGAAGCCTAAAATTTTAAACAGCAGCAACTGCTTAAACAGCTTTGCATACCATTTGACCGACATAATGAGATTAAAGGCCGAGTCCGTTGTATTCAACAGTTCTTTTGCAACCGGCATACGCTCGGCGGCAAAGCTATCCAGTATGGTGGGTTTTATTTGTCCGTTTACCACCCCTGCAAGTTTCCAGGCCAGGTTGTAAGCATCCTGCAAACCTGTATTCATGCCCTGCCCGCCAACCGGTGAATGGATATGGGCCGCATCGCCAATTAAAAAGCAACGCTGCGCCCTGAAATTTTCCGCCATGCGGTGGTGCAACTTATACGTGGTGAACCAGTTGGTTTGTATTAGCGTTATAGTTTTTTTGGTAGTGGCTGATAGGTGTGGTAATAACTCTTCCACCTGAATGTCATCCCTGTCGCCAAATTCTTCGGGCAAATTGCCTATAATGCGACAGCTATCCTCTTCAGGCATGGGGAATAATGCCGTAAAACTCTTTTCACCCAGGAACATATTTAAATGGTCCTCGGTTAATGAAGAAGCATTCAGTTTGGCATCTATCAGATAAAAAGAATGTGAATAGGTATCGCCCTTAAACGGGATCTGTAATTGTTTGCGTACGCTGCTATGCGCACCATCAGCACCGATTACCCAGTCGCAGGTTAGGGTATATTCGCCTTCGGCATTTTGTAGCTGAGCAGTTGCACCATCGGCGTTTTGTTGCAGCGATGTTAAAGTGGTGCTCCAGTATACGGGGCAGCAGTTCAGTGTGAGATAATCTAACAGCAGGCGTTCATTTTTGCTCTGCTCATACATGAGTATGTAGGGGAAAAGCGTTAATCCTTCGCCAATGTTGTGGAACGTTAACTCAGTTTCCTTATTACCATTATGATTAAAGACCGCTCCCTGCGCTTTTTTGCCATTATTAACCGCCTTATCAACTACACCCATTTGGCGGTAGATCTCCAATGAGCGTGCCTGTACGGCTAAGGCCTTTGAATGATTGGTTGGGCCATTGTTGCTATCAATAATTATGGGCTGCACACCATACCGCAGCAATTGCGCCGCCATCATCAAGCCTGAAGGCCCTGCGCCGACGATCAATACGTGGGTATGTTGCGTGCTGAATACCATTTATCCTCAACGGAAGAGTAAGAAAATGGTTGGCCTTTTATGCAGGTCGGGCACTTTTTTCTGCCATTCAGATATGGGTTTGGTTTGTACCAACTCGGTTTCCGATGTCAGGTCGCAGGCTATGCACAGGCGGGTTTTAGGATTGGCCGTTTTCAGGATCTCCTCCAGCATGGGGTTATTGCGGAAAGGTGTTTCAATAAACAGCTGGGTTTGGTTATTCTTTATCGCCAGGTTTTCCAGTTCCTTGATCTTTTTGCTGCGCTCTACCTTATCAATAGGGAGATAGCCATGAAAAGTAAAGCTTTGCCCGTTAAAGCCTGAAGCCATTATCGCCAGTAAAATAGAACTTGGCCCAACCAGCGGAACAACCTTTATGCCCATGCGATGCGCTTTCTCTACAATCTCTGATCCCGGATCTGCAACGCCGGGACAACCAGCTTCGCTCATTAAACCGACATCGGTACCTGCTTGCAATCCTTTAAAAAAGTCGGCAGTATCATCGCGTTTGTATTTACCGTAGTCGTGTATCAATAGTTCGCTTTGCGGGGTTTTTAGTCCGGCTTCTTTCAGAAACCTGCGGGCGGTCTTTTCATTTTCAACGATGTACTCCTTAATGTTGTTGATGGTATCAACCAGGTAAGGCGTAAATGATTTGGCCGACGCATTTTCGGCAAGGGGTACGGGGATCAAATAAAGGGTTCCATAAGGCATATTGCAAAATTGCTTTTTTTTATTTAATTTAAGCATTGAAAAGGAGATTGCGCTATTGAAATCATTAGGTTTAAACTGGTTTATAGAAGGTTCGCTCGACTTTGAGCATAAAAAGTATATCCTTTTGGATTATTTACAGGAGATAAACCGCCACTTTGATAAAAGCAAACTCTACCCAAACCTCACCGATCTGATATTCCACTACAATAACCTGCTCGATTTTAAACAGAACAAAACCGTATTACAGCAAGCCTTCCCACAGCGCTTAACCAAGGCCGATATTGAAGCCGTAAAACTCACCTACCGGAAGATGGTAGAAGATGACAGCACTATGCAGGAAATTGAGCAGATCATTACCTATGCCATTATTAAAATGGATCCCGCCATACAAATCGGCCGTGAGATACATGATTTTGTGGAGAGTCGCCTGAATATAGACCCGATTGGTTTAGTGCCGCTGATGCCTTACCAGGGCTATTTTTCGCTGCGTAATGGTAACGACCGTACCAATTGGATATATGAATACCAACTCACTATTTTTGAAAATACTAAGGATCAGTACAGGGGTATCAACATTCAGTTTGTAGATACATATCAGCAGAGCATCACCAATACGCCTGAAGCTATCAAATTAAATCTTATTAGCCAGCGCCGACACCTGCCTAATCCCGCTGTGTATTATGTGCAGAGCGATATTAGTTTCCCGCTGGAGCAAACATTATTGCCGGTGGCGAAGCGGTGTTTGGTGAAGTATATTATGAAAGCTGCGTGATGATATCTTGCGTGCGTTATGAGAGGGACGAAGCAAGCCCACGACTATGCAGCATTACAGGGCGTCTTTGCAAGGCGTGAATATCGCATGAAGCCGCTCATGGGCGCGGAGCCCTAGTTCTTTTGTCTTGATACAAAAGAACCAAAAAATCAAGACAAAAAGATCCTTCCCCCCACAGGCAAAACACCCAGGCCCGCGCTTTTTGTCGGGCCTTTACCCGCTTTTAATCACGGTTCATTCAAAGTGTTCCATTCTAATTAAATAGTATTTTTTACTGTCATTTCCCGTCATTAGAAAAGCTTCGGACGAAATCAGGCAAAACAATGGTGGCCTGAGCGCAAAGGCAGGGCATAGGAAATTTTTGCAGTGTAGAGGCCTGTGTGCGCAATATGGCCGCAAATGTTTCCAGCCCAGGTTTTGTTTGATTTGCAGGGCAATGGCCTTGTGCGGCAAAGAAGCATGTCTAATGACTAGCCTTTTTGGTCCTTTTGTGGCGTAGACAAAAGGACTAGGGCTCCGCGCCCATGAGCGGCTGAAAGCGACATTCACATCATACAATATTCGTTCTGTGTAGTCGAAGATTGCCAGTAATAACACTTAAAATAAAAAAGGGATGCCGTAATGCGACATCCCTTTTTTATTTTAAGTGTTACTTCAATTTACTCAATGCATCCTTAATCCTAGGGATCATTTGCTGGATATCCTGCAAAGTGCTTGCACCTACTGATGCCCTGAACCAGTTTACATCTTCTTCGGTACCAAATGCGGAGAATGGTACAAATGCCACTTTCGCTTCTTTTATCAGGTAGAAGTTAATATCTGCTGATGTTTTTAATACTGTACCGTCGGGTGTGGTTTTACCTGCATAATCGATTTTGATGGTGAGGTAAATGGCACCCATTGGTTCGATGGAATCAACGCTGAAACCTTCGGCTTTTAATTGCTGGAAACCTTCGTGCAGGGTATTTAGGCTGGCCTGGATGTTTGCTTTTATCTGGGTAAGGTAATTGTTAACGTAGGTGTCATTGGTCAGGAATTTGGCCATTGCCACTTGTTCCGCCTTTGGCGACCAGGCACCCATATGGCCGACAATAGCTTTCATGTTATCGATCACCTTTGCCGGGCCGAATCCCCAGCCTACACGTACGCCTGTTGCTGCAAAGCATTTTGAGGCACCATCAATAAAGATGGTGTAATCCTTTAACTCGGGGCGCAGGGTAACCGGGTCGTAATGTTTATGTACGCCGAAGGTTAATTGCGAATAGATCTGATCATATAACAAATACAACGGTTTTTCGCCAGCCGCACGGGTTTTATTTTCAGCGATCACCAGGTCGCAGATCTCTTCCAGATCTTTTTTGCTGAACATGGTGCCTGTAGGGTTTAACGGCGAACACAGTGCCAGTAAAGCTGCGCCTTTAATATGCGGGCGGATCTCATCTGCCGTAGGCATAAAATTATTTTCAGGGCGGGTTTCAATCATTATTGCGTTAGCGCTAGTGAGGTCGCTGTAATGGTTGTTGTTCCATGATGGTGTTGGGAAAACTACGGTATCACCCGGGTCAACCACGGCTAAAAATGTAGAATAGATCAATGGCCTTGAACCGCCGGATATGAGGATCTGGCTTGGGCCATACTCGAGCGCATACCTGCTTTTCAGAAATGCGGATACGCTCTCGCGCAAGCTAAGCACGCCATCGGCTGGCGGATAGTTGGTTTGGTTATCGTTATAAGCTTCAATAATGCCTTGCTTTAGTTCGGCAGGGATTGGGTATATGTTTGAATCGAAATCGCCAATGGTTAGGTTGGCAATATTTTGTCCTTGTCTTTTCAGTTCGTTTATTTCACCGGCTATTTTAATGATTTCGGAGCCGCGCAAATTTTTAGCTAATACGGAAACACTCATTGTATAAATTTTAGATGTGTATATAATGCAAAAGTGCAGATAGTTTTGAACTATCTGCACTTTAAATTTCATTTGTTAACTATTTAAACTGGTTGGTCGCAGTTTAATAATGCGTACCCAGTGCATCAGTTTCATAACCGGAAAAACCGGGTCGAACTCAAACCAACGGGCGGCAAAGTTTGCATTGTTAGGGCGTTTGTGGTGATTATTCTGGAACAGTTCGCCCAGCATTAAAAAGTCAAACGGGGTGGTGTTTTTTGATTTATCGTTGTTGTCAAAATTGGCATAGCCATATTTATGACCGCACCAGTTTACAATAGCGCCGTGGATAGGCCCCATTAAAAAATGGATTGGCAATAAAAGGTACATCCACCAATGTGTTGCAAAAGCAACGTAAAAAGCAACATATAATAAGCCAAACATGATACGGGCAAACATGGTTGAGCCAAACTTATCAATCAGGCGCCACTCAGGATAATTCCCTTTAAACTGTGCTTCGGGCTCTTTTAAACGTTTTTCGTAATCACGGTAGCTGGTCGCGGTAAACATCATCATCTGAAACACATCTGTAAAAAAGTGTGGCGAATGAGGGTCTTTCTCGGTATCACTGTAAGCATGGTGCTCGCGGTGCATAATTGCATAAGCCCTTGGGTTAAGGAACGACGATCCCTGGAATACAAATGTTAAAAAGTAAAACACGCGCTCATTAAACTTATTTGTAGTGAACATTTTGTGAGAAGCGTACCTGTGAAGGAAAAATGTCTGAAAAAATAGAGAGAGGAACCAGTGGGCTAAAAAGAAAATTAATATATACACGTAATTGGGTATTGATAGAAAATGAATTGTATTATTTTGCAAAGATACGATTAAAACAGCAAAAAGATTTTTGAAAGCAGATATTTAATCCGTATCTTATAGGGTCAAAGTTCTTTCTCTATAAACGATCTGTTGTATTTTATAGTATAAAATGCTTTTAGATCCAGCCCTGACGTATGGCTTTGGCTATCAGTTCGCCTGTATTGCTCAGGTTGTTTTTGTTCAGCATATTTTTGCGGTGGGTATCAACTGTTTGCTTGCTGATGTTTAATATAGCACCTATTTCTTTACTGGCCTTACCTTCAACTAATAGCCGGAGTACTTGTTTTTCGCGCTGGGTGAGGGTTTCCTGGCTATCAATAAAAAGGCTTTTTACATCAACATCGAGATAAGAGGGTTCGCCGTCCATACCTATGTATGATAGCACAGGTCTTCCATCGGCTTTTAAGTGGGTGATATCGGTAAGTACACCCAACGTACGGGCTACCGTTCCATTTTCTTCAAACTGAATAGTTAGCGACTGGTGCAGCACGCGGATATAATCGCCGTTCTTCTTTCTTATACGGTAATCACTCCTAACCTTGTACTTGATTATTTTATCGGGTGGCATTTGTGGTAAAAACTGCGCTGTGTAGTTTTCAAAGCTTAAAAAATAAGGCCTGTCATCAGGGTGTATAATATCCAGGAAAAATTCTACTGTAATATCCGATGGCTGATAACCTAATACAGTTTCAATCTCTTTGCTAAGCAGGTCGAACTCCCTGTCTTTAAAATTAAAAACATAATAGAAGTAATCGCCTACCTGGAAAAAGGTAAGCAGATTTTTATAAAGTTCAAGTTCAACGTGGGGTAGTTCTGCGGGGTTATCAGTGGCTACACTTTTCCATACTTTGTTGATTTCATCAGCAAACAGTTTCAGTTTCATATATATACGTAATATGGAAAGGTTCAAATAAAAGTACTAAATATAAGCGAGAATACCTATAAATGGGTATTTTAATGATGGCAAAACTAAACTATCATTGGGCGTATTATTCTACCTAAACCTGATCATAGCAAAAGCCGCCCGTTATGGGCGGCTTTACTAACATACATAAACTCTAATTAAGACTGACTATCCCGCAAATATTTGATTTTGTCATGACCGTTAATGATACCGGCCTGCTGTTGCGCTATTAATGTTTTCAGATCTTCTGACAAGCCATTATCTTCAGTTAAGGCTGATTTGTAAGCTTTCTTGATCGCGTCCTCACCTCGTTCACATTCTTCTAATATACTTTTACGATCGTGCCCGCTAAAGGTGGCTTTAACATCCAGCCATGCACGGTGTATAGTGCCCGATCCACTTGTTCCTGTTTCTGCTTCACCCCCAATACTATTTACAGCAGCGGTAAGTTCCTGCGCATAACGGCGGCTTTCGCTGCTAAAGTTTTGAAATACTGCTTTCAGGTCTGCATCATTGCCTTCTAATTCTTTACCCGCGTGTTCAAAGCCTGCAACACGGTCGTTATTGATCTCGATAAGATCATTCAATACTTCAACTGATTTTTCGATGGTTTCCATAATAGATAGTTTTATTTTGTTAAAGTATATACAACTATCTTGCCAGTATTATTTTTTAACTTAAAATAAAAAAATAACAAAGATATAAGGAGAGGGAATTATCAGACTTCGTTAACTTCCTTGATTTCGACAAAAAAGCCAGCTGATTTTGGGAATACAGCGTGGAAGAAATGGGATATTATTATGAAGGTTTGATGGAATAATCAAGAATGGTTCTGACAGTTGTAAAGTCTGTGCCTGATGCGTCCTCTTCAATAATGCCTATGCCTTTGGCTATAAAGTAATCAAACGTAATAGCCGTGGTAAAGCCCGCACCGGTACCATTGTCATATTGCAGATAAACCCTGGTATGTATAACATTGATGAAACTTTGATTATTTACTGTTTTGCTCAGGTTTTTTTCAACTATCTGGCCTGCAAAGCGGGCTGCTTTTCCGCCAAGTGTTCCGCTGCTATTTACCTTTGCTATCCATGTACCATTTACAGCTGTAGTATCATTCAGGTAATAAGTTTCCAGCGGCTCACCTTCACTTTGCCCCAATGTGGTATAAATATGCCCTTCGTTTGAATAATAGCCTGAATCTGTAGCAGATGTATCCGATCTGTAAACTGTGCGTGCCCGGTAGTAAGTTCTGTTATTAATTGCAGTTGAATAACCGGTCATGGTAGTGGTGCTGGTGTCTAAATCACCGCTGGCATTCTCTTCGTATGTCCAATAAGAGCCTTTTGTTACCGGTTGGTAGTTGTTTGTAACGGCGAAGAAGTTAGCGTAATCCGGCTTATCCAATTTGCAGCCGGTTATTAGCAGCAGCATAGCGGCGTAAAAGTATAACCGATGTTTGATAATGGCTTTCATTATGGTAATTATTACCGGATTTTATCAAAATATATTAATTTTTACTAAAATGCAGCTGTATTTAAAACGATAGATGTGCTATAGAGCCGACGTTTTTAGTTTTACGATTTCCGCTTGCCCAAAGTTTCAATTAAAATAATTTTTAAGCTGATTTTGTTTTAAAACAGCAAAAAAATAAAAGTGTTTTAAGAAAGTTCGTAAAAATACTGCCGAATATTTATTAGGACATTAACTATTGGTAAATTTTTAAATTGCTTTAAACAGATAAGTTTTACGATTTAGTTGCCTGTATAGGTAATTTAAGTAGAACGGAGTATTTTGAAGTGTTGGATATAATGAATACTAGTTAAATTTTTTAAGTTTTTACATGGAAGTTTACCTGTATTGCCTAGCTTTATAATCATGAATGAATTTGACAGGAATAATTACGAGTTATGGAAATGGGGTATATTCTATTATAACCCTAAAGACCCCAATATTATGGTTGAAAAAGGCAACGGTTTAGGATGGACGTTCAACTTTGGGCATAATGTATCGTTTGTTGTTATGGGAGTAATTGCCCTTGTTATAATTGGCGGGGTGCTGGTGAATGCTGGCGTTTTGAAGGTTTTAGGCGCGGGTTAGTTTTTCTTTCAGCGCTTCGTTTCTACTCACCCCGACTTCGCTAAGTCGCTCGTCGGCCCTCTCTGTCGCAAGCGACAAAGAGGGCGCTGGGAAGTATAATATATTAGGCCAGTCTAATCTAAAAAGTGATATAGAAACACCACCTCACCTACATAGGCAGGCTTCTTTTGGCCGTCAATTTCCATTTCAACACCTATGGTGGCTTTGGTAATACCTCTTAAATTTACTATGGCGGCAAGTTTGGCTTTAAGGCGTACCTGGCTGTTTACCACAACAGGCTGGGCAAAACGGATATTTTCAATTCCATAATTGATTTGCATCTTCAGGTTCTGCACATCTGCTATCTGGTGCCAAAAGTACGGCAGCAGCGATACCATTAAATAACCATGCGCTATGGTGGCCTTAAACGGACTTTCAACAGCGGCACGTTCCGGATCGGTATGGATCCATTGATGATCAATTGTGGCGTGGGCAAATTCGTTGATCTGTTCCTGGGTAACGGTGTGCCAGCCTGAAGTACCGAGTTCCTTACCTAGATAGGACTCAAATTCGCCGTAGTTTTTAATGATGATCATGTTAGTGGTATATAATAGTATGATGTAAAAGTAATAAAGTGCGGGGTATTGGCAAGAAAGGGGAATGATTTTATAGATGGGACACTTGCGGCAGTGGGAGGCGAAAGTACATTTTACTCTAAGGCGCTTTCAATTAAATCTTTTTGTTACTTTTATTTAATAATACTTAGTCCTACTTTTATCATAGAGCCAAATAAATAATGAAAATATACGATTTTGAAGAAGAAAAAATTGGGGAAGAAAATGAAGACGATCTCAGTGGATTAAGTAAGGATAGTTTCTCTGCTGCGGTCCTTTGGGCTACTGATTGGACAACTGAAACAATTATTTCTCAATTAAAAAAGGGGAATATAGAATTATCACCAAGTTTTCAAAGAAGAGATGCATGGGGTGTTGACAGAAAAAGTCGGTTTATTGAATCAATCTTTTTGGGTCTACCTATACCTCAAATTATTTTAGCTGAACGCAAAGATAAAAGAGGGTCGTATGTGGTTATTGATGGTAAACAAAGATTGCTAAGTATAAGGCAATTTTGTGTAAATGAAAGTGAAGACACATTCGATTCATTGTATTTAAAAGGATTGGTAGTGCTTAATGATTTAAACACTAAAAATTTTAATAATATCAAGCATGAACTTGATTTCTCAAACTATGTTTCTGCATTTGAAAACCAATCAATAAGAACCGTAATTATTAGAAATTGGCCTAATCAAAACTTCTTATACACTGTTTTTTTGCGACTTAATACAGGAAGTTTACCATTATCTCCTCAAGAGTTGCGGCAAGCTCTAAATCCTGGGTCATTTACAAGTTTTGCTGATTCATTTTCTGTGGAAAGTGAACAAATCAAAAACGCTTTGAGAATCAAAAAGCCTGATTATAGAATGAGAGACGTTGAAATTGTGGTTAGATATTTTGCGTTCAAAAATTTCTTTGAAAGTTATACAGGAAATCTAAAAGATTTTTTAGATAAAACATGTGAGTTGTTAAATGAAAGAAGTAAAATAGATAGTACAAGTATAATTAACCAGGGGGAGGAATTAAATGTCGCCATAAAAACGACATTTGAGATATTTGAAAGCAATGCTTTCAATAAATATTCAAAAGGGAATTATACAGGAATATTTAATAGGCCTGTGTATGATATAATGACATTTTATTTTTCTATTCCTGAAATAAGAGAAGCTGCATTAAAGGTTAAGGATGTTGTGATTAGTAAGTTTGAAGAATTATGTGTTTCTGATGTCGATTTTTTAAAGAGTTTGGAGACTTCTACTAAAAACGTTGAACCTACAATTAAAAGATTTAATGCATGGGGCTTAGCTTTGAGAAGTATTTTAAATATGGAAATAAAAGTCCCTTATAAATCAGCTGGCGGAATCAAACTTCAATAAAGATGGCCATATCCGCCCGCTACATTCGACTGCGAGATCGCGTTAATCAATTAGAGATTCATTTACTTCCAACTATTGATCCTTTTGGTTCTTATACAGAAAAAGATCTTGATTTAACGAGAAGTTTCTGTTTGCTTTGTCACGCAGAGATTGAAGCATATATTGAGGATATAATATTGCATATTACAACTAATGAAGTTACTATTTGGCAAGCGAACAAGTCAAATATAACTCCAATAATCTTCCACTTAGCATATAATTATCGGAGTGAAAAAAGAGAGCCCCCATATTCAATGGTGATACTTTCGTTTAATCAGTTAAAAAGGTGCATTGAAAAAAATAATGGGATAAAAGAAGATAACTTAAATAGCTTTTGTAAGCCAATAGGTTTTCAAATGGATGAAACTTTGAAAGCAACATTGAATGATTTTGGTAAATCCAGGGGCGAAATTGCTCATACTTCATTTCAAACCCAACAACCCTTGGACCCTCAAACCGAAAAAAATCGAATTTTACAAATATTGTCTGGATTAGAATTATTTGATATTGAATTATCTGCATATAGTCAATCAGGAGCATTACAAAGAACTCCTGTAATAAGTCAATGGAAAAAGTTTACATTCATAGAAAGGATTAAAATATTGTTTACAGGTAAACATGTATCTTGATTACTCAATGACTTGCCTATACTAATATATGTTCGCATCCCATGATAACTTTATATTTCGACTCACCCCGACTTTGCTTCGCTCGTCGACCCTCTCTCCCGCAAGCGGTAAAGAGGGTTTGGCTTCAAAATGGGAGCTTCACAACCACTCTCCACTCAACTTAATCCAACCCAATCAACCATCCATCAACAAAAACAAAAAACCATTTGTAAATAACACAAAAACAGCTATCTTTGCAGTCCCGAAAATGCGGGGTATAATAAACGTTTAATTAATTTAATTTAAAGCAAGTGAATACGTTAAGTTACAAAACTGTCTCAGCCAACAAGAAGACCGTCAACAAACAATGGGTTGTTATTGACGCACAAGGCGAGATTTTGGGGCGCTTGTCCACTAAGATCGCAATGATCATCAGAGGGAAAACCAAGCCGGATTTTACCCCAAACGTAGACTGTGGTGATAATGTAATAGTTATCAACGCAGACAAGGTAAAGTTGACCGGAAACAAATTCAGCGAAAAGCAATATGTTTCTTACACTGGTTATCCAGGTGGTCAGCGTTTCATTTCTCCTAAGGAGTTAATGGCAAAACATCCAACACGCGTAATTGAAAAAGCGGTGCGTGGTATGTTACCTAAAAGTCGTTTGGGCAAAGCATTGTTTGGCAATTTGCATGTATATGCAGGCGCTGAGCATCCACATGCAGCACAAAACCCAACTACCATTTAACTTTTAATTTTTAAAGGAGAAAAAAAATGCCAACAACTAACACTTCGGGCAGAAGAAAAACAGCGGTTGCACGCATCTACTTAACAGAGGGCAACGGCGCAATTATCGTAAACGGTAAAGATTACAAAGAGTACTTCCCTACATTGCCATTACAATACATCGTTACTCAGAGCACTGAGGTTTCAGGTTCAGCCGGAAAATTTGATGTAAAAGTAAATGTTGCAGGTGGTGGTGTAAAAGGACAGGCTGAGGCCGTTCGTTTAGCTATCGCGAAAGCAATTGTTGAACTTGATCCTGAAAAGAAACCTTCACTGCGCGCTAAAGGTATTATGACACGTGATGACCGTATGGTTGAGCGTAAAAAACCAGGTCGCAAGAAAGCACGTAAGAGATTCCAATTCAGTAAACGCTAATCACAAGGAGACAACAAAATGGCAAGAACAACATACGACGAGTTACTGGACGCTGGTGTACACTTTGGTCACCTTACCCGCAAATGGGATCCGAAAATGTCACAATACATTTTCATGGAGCGCAACGGTATCCACATTATCGATTTAAACAAAACCTTAACTAAGGTTGAAGAAGCTGCTGCAGCTATAAAACAAATTGTAAAATCAGGCCGTAAGGTATTATTCGTAGCTACAAAGAAACAAGCGAAAGATATCGTGGCTGAATATGCTAAAGGTGTAAACATGCCGTACATAACCGAACGTTGGTTAGGTGGTATGTTAACTAACTTTGCTACTGTTCGCAAGTCGATCAAAAAGATGTCAAACATCGATAAATTGACTAAAGACGGTACATACAGCAACCTTTCTAAAAAAGAAAGACTGATGATACAGCGTGAGCGTATTAAATTAGAAACATTATTAGGTGGTATTGCGGACCTTAACCGTTTACCGGCTGCATTGTTCCTGATCGACGTTAAGAAAGAGCACATCGCGGTTTCAGAAGCATTAAAGTTAAACATCCCAACCTTTGCAATGGTTGATACTAACTCTGATCCTTCAAACATCGATTTCCCTATCCCTGCCAATGACGACGCTACCAAATCAATTTCATTGATCACCGGTATCATCATCAAAGCGATAGAAGAAGGTTTAGACGAACGTAAACGCGAAAAAGAAGATGAAGCTGAAAAAGAAGCAGCAGCAGCGAAAGCTAAAGCAGATGCTCCTGAAGCAGTAACACCTGACAGAGGCGACAACGGTAAAAGAAGCCGCAAGCCATCAGCAACTACTGCTGATGTTGCAGAAGCAGCTGCTGAAACCGGTACTGAACCAGCTGAAACAGAATAATATTAGTTAAAGGTTGTAGGTTGTGTGTTGTAGGATTTCTTCTTATTACCATAACATACAACCTTTAACTTTGTTAAATACATATTAATGCTGTACGTTATAAAGGGTGTGTTGCCTCGGGTATTACCTTCAACTCACAACGCATAACATACAACAATCACCAACAAAAAAATTAAAAAGAATGTCTACAGTACAAATATCTGCATCTGATGTAAACAAACTGCGCCAGCAAACTGGTGCCGGTATGATGGATTGCAAAAAAGCTTTAACCGAAACTAACGGTGACTTTGAAGCTGCTATTGATTTTTTACGTAAAAAAGGCGCTAAAGTAGCTGCC
>Ga0116227_10008060_pt1 | contig 20128 bp, 13 predicted proteins | sample S1TSphgellanicum_FD_89693 | JGI IMG/M metagenome (GOLD analysis project Ga0116227, IMG submission 89693) | Host-associated microbial communities from peat moss isolated from Minnesota, USA - S1T2_Fb - Sphagnum magellanicum MG | ecosystem: Host-associated > Plants > Peat moss > Unclassified...
AAAGGCAAAAAAACTTTTATCCGTGATTCTTTTCTCCGCATTTTCATTGAGCTTCCAAGAACATACATGTTTGAGAATTTGACGTGGGGCATCACACACTCAACTCTCACCTAATTGAAAAGCTTGTGGTAGAGGAACATATGTTCAAGAAGGAAGGAACTGCACGTTGAAAAGGCCAGGAGAGAGTGAAAAAAATGGTGGGCTCTAAAAGTACTCAAGGTTCAAAAACTGCTTCTAGACAAGAGAGAAAAAATTGGACGATGGCCCTCTTTCAGTTTTACGTGATGTTATTGACGTTACAGTGTGCACAGGCGATCTCTATTTTAAGACATGCTGTTACAGTAGGTAAGGGTTCATCTAGGCCTCCTTTCAGAAGGTCCTCCCCTTTCCTTATTTGATATGCTTCTTACAACAAGAGGGAGTTTGGGAACTTGATGTTCCCCTTGTGGTTCACCCTCTTGGGTGGTTTCATTTGTGTTCTTGGAGGTGGGTCCTTCCATTTTGTTCTTTGTTTTTCCTTTTTATTTATTTTGGGTCCTTTGGTTAGTATATGGTTGGCAGGGATTCATCACCTAGTCTCTAGTATGTCTTTTGTCTATGCCTCACCAAAAAACCAAAAAAAAAATCTTAAAATTAGTTAATGGTTCCCCAATACTACTACTACTTCTTTGCCATGATTGATTGTGTAATTGGAGTTCCGTGTAACTATATCCTTTTTTAGTTCACACACTCCTGAAATCTTTTGTTTGAGTGAAACAATTATTTGGGTAGAATCTGGGTTGACCTTTGAAAAATCCAATACCCCCCTAGTAAACAACAAACTTCCCAAAGCTGGCAATTTATCTAGGTAGCATGACAAAGTCTTTCATGACCAATATAGTACAAAGTACTACCTATATGTAGAAAGAGAGAGTCTAGTCCAATAAAGTGGGTGTGAAGTAGACTTAGAACAAAATAGAATCTAGAAGTGAAGTAGAAGGGCGAAGATGGGTAATGCAAGAAATGATTGAAAATCATCAAAAACTTCTGTTGCAACTTGTAGTAAAAGGGAGAGGGCTTGAGTGAGCCAGCACCCACCAGTGCACCATCCAAAAAATCCCGTTCTGGGATTTCATGGATGGGATGAAACTGTCCCCCAGGGGTCAGTTTACTTGGTCAGTATTTTTTTTTTTCTTCTGCTCCTTTTTTTCCCAGCTAGATTTTTTTCCCTAGCTCAGTTTTTTTTTCCTGGCAACAGTTTTTTTATCACCTTTTTTTTGGCCCACCCCTGACCCCAAGTTTTTTTTGGGGGAAGCTCCTACCTACCCCAACCACCTACCGCCCTTCTTCCTACCAACCCACCTACCTCCCTCATCCACGCTGGCCCCCTCCCCCACTCACCTCCTTTTGCGCTCACTTCCATCGCTAGAGCTTCCGACCTAGAGAGAATTTGAGTAGCTCAAAGCTTTAGGAGCGCCATGTACCCAAGAACTTCAAGGGTTGGGAGCTTCATGAGTGCTACTCATTGTCAAAAGCTTCAACTTGTTGGTTGAAAGCTTCAATGTGGAGGCAACAGGAGCGCAAAAGCAAGAGGAGTTGAAGTGGGAGCTTGAAAGTAAACTCCTTTCTCCTCCTCCTCCTTCATTTTTTGCATTCTTCTTTTTCTTTTTCTTTTATTTCTTGTGAAGACGACAACGATATCGTCGTCATACTATTGTCATCCTCTTCTCTTGCTTTGCAGGCACAAAAAATGACGACGAACAACACAACTACTTGTCATCATTTTTTTGTGGTCTTGCTATGAACAAGATGAAGGTGGGAAAAAAATGACAACGAACAATTATGTTGCTCATCATTGTTCTATTATGGGTTGTAGGTGAGAAAAAACAACGACGAGCAACGTATCTGCTCATCATTGTTCTAATGTGTTCTTGCAAGCATGAAACAACAACGATGAACAACATAGCTACTCATCGTTGTTTTCATGTGGTTATGCAAGAATGAAATAATGACGACAAGTAATCATGTTGCTTGTTGCCATCTTTTTTTCTTTTTTTCTTTTTGCAGCTATGAACGAGTACGATGAGTGCAGCTCGTCGTCCTCTTCAAGTTCTGAAGCAAACACAAGTAACAACAATGCTACTCATCGTTGTTTTAGTTATTTTCCAAGAGAAAAAATGATGATGAACAACCACACTGCTCATTGTCATCCTTTTTTCTTTTCTTTTTTTACAATTGTGAAGGAAAATGATGAGCGCAACTCATCATCCTCTTCAAGTTCTGAAAGTAGGCGCAAATAACAATGACAAACAATGCTACTACTCATCGTCATTCTAGTTATTTTCCAAAAAAATTAATCACGAAATGATGACAAGCAACCACGTTACTCGTCATCATTTTATTTTTGTAATTGTGAAACAAGATGATGAGTGTAGCTCGTCATCCTTTTCAAGTTCCTAGGCAAGCATTAGGTAATGACAATGAACAATGTTATTATTCGTCGTTGTTCTAGTATTTTTCCAAAAGAAAAAACAATAATGAACAATCGTGTTGCTTGTCATCATCTTTTTTGAAATGGAAATTACTCTTAAGCCATGGAGCCAACCTATTGGAAGACCATGGAAATAATTACAAGCATCCTTGATTTTAGAAAAGGATATAAAAAAGGAGAACATTGACGATGCAAAAGGCTCCAAATCATCAAAAAAAGGACACGAGGTACTTACACAAACTAGTTTGCCCCACATCTTTGGCCTCCAATATTTGTAGCAATGAAGAAACATTATAATCTCACTAGTGTGCTTCACTATTTGAAAACCTTTCACAAAAAACCAAAAGAGGTCAGTGGTCCATATGATAAATTGAATAGAGGTTCTCTTTACGAATGGTTCACCCCAAGAAGGGAAATAAAACCACATCTAAAAAATGTCATACAAAAAAGGACAACTTTTCTAGCATCAAAGATACATTTTTCAATTCTGGAAACAAAACCAAAATTGAAAAATGAACTCATTAGCATGTTGAAAAACATGTGAACTGTCGAACAAGGACTTATTGCACCCATAACCTGCAAACCCATTTGCCGAATGGTGTTGTTCATGATCTCTCTCTTCTCCACTCTTGTTATTAGCACACGAAACAATGATAAACATAGATCCACCACATAGTGCAAATACTCCTTCATTGTCAAAGTTGCCATCAAATCATCCAATTATGTCACATATGCCTACAAGCAAAGCAAGTGCACAAGGAGCTAATCTTGGATGATGATGATGATGATCCCTTCCCTTACCTTCCATTCCCTTGTGAAAAAATTGTCTAGAACTTGACCTCGAAGAATATTAGAGCTCTTTGATGAAAAAAAGAGAAAGAAAGTTGGAGACTTAAGACTTGAAATGTGCAATACTTGAATTTAAAAGCTACAACTGTAGTTCCATAACACATATTGAGTTTTGTTTTTCCGGCTATGTTTATTGAGAACCTACAATTGTAATTTCAGACATAATTTTGTTATTTTAGTTGTGTCCGTTGAACATGATTTCTCCAATCTGCAAAGTGATCATCTTTGATAGTCTACCTGCATATGCCATAAGCAACAAAAAAGTTCCACAATATTGATCACCCTTTGCAATGAAATGCAATCTTGATGCAAAATCCAATTTGTTAGTTAATTTTGTTTCAATAGTTTATTTGTTTTTGATCTTGAGCTTCAACATGGTGCATTTGCAATAAGGTTTTTTTTCAAGCAATGCACTAGGGTTTCTTCTTACTTGCAAGAGCATCGAACATTATCGATTTGCCAAATCCACTTGGTTACATGATAGCCATTACCGCAACCCTAGCCTTAGGCTCGTGACTAAAGCAAGGGCTTGCAAAGGTGTGGGCCAAAAGTGAAGCCCGGGAGTTACATTTCATGCTCCCATGAGTGTAGTAAAGTGTGAGGGAATGAACCCCCACACTCCCAAGTGAGCTCCCACTTTGGGAGTTGGAATCCCAATGGACTTCCAAATCATTAGAAGGAGATTTTAGGAGTCAAAAATCATTAAATTGAAGAGTTCCTTATATTGTTGGAAAGATCTTGGAATGCAGATGTTGAAATGGGCTCATATGACCCATCTGGGTACTTAAAACATAAGTTATGGCCAAAAGAAGGGTCAAAAGGCAAATTGGCAATTTGACTTCCGACCATTAAAAGTCAAGAATCGCCTTGATTTACTTGCATGAAAGTGGCATGCCACATATTATTGGAAATCTCCTAATTAGGGCTACAACTTGGCTTTAAACCTTTTATTAATCAAAGGTCTGCACAAGAAGTTATGGGCCTCCAAAGTTGAAAAAGTCCCAATTTTAGGAATTTTAGGACTCCCAACTTGGGAATCCTGGGACAAAATGACATTTGGGTGTAGGCGTTATGGTCAGGCATAGAGAATACTATAAGGGAGAAGGTGATGGCTTCCTCAAGTCCGAGCCATGGTGAGTCTTGTGAGTCCATGTATGCTTGTGGCTCGTTTGTGCACCAAAAGTGCTCCAATTATGCACTAACCAACTTGTTGTTTGGTGTGCAAGTCCGTGTGAATAATTAACCCGCTTGTCACTCGTCCTAATCCCCAACCCGAAGCTCCAGCACACCCCTTTACCCTTGAAATGTTGTGAACCAGGGAGCATACCCCAATTCCTCATCCTTTCACTATTTTCACCTTGGACTTACAATTGAGTTTGTTAAGGAACTTGGGGGTGTGTCACATGTATTATCAAATAATTGATCTTGGTTCCACATATCTTGCAAAAAAGGATTTGGTCTTATATGCAACAAACCAATTTGATTTGCGTATTATAAATATATGAGATTTCCAAAAAAAATTGAGCGAGCGAACAAGTGAGGTTTTTTTCTTGCAATATTATGGTTGATCAATTTATAATACATGAATGAGTTGTTATAATTATGTTCAGCTATTTTGAACTAAATTCACTGTCATAATAACAAACAAAAACAACGAGATGGTCAATGAAGAATTTTTTTTTTTCCTTTACAAACGAAGCTTAGAGACGAAAATAGTGATAGGGAAATGGTCGATGGGAAAAGCTCTCTTTTTATGAATGTAAACATAGTTATTTAACAAAATTTTGATGTGTACCTGCAATACCCTCATTTTTGTGATGATTTTATTATGTTTTACCATCAATGTGACTAACTTGGAATACCTTCATGTACATATACCAACGATTTTGCATTAGTTCATTTATGAGTTTAAAAATGTCTTTCCACTATATTTAATATTTATTTAAAATTTTTAACATAAATTTTTTAATTAAAATATTATATATTTAAGAATGCAACAAATTTAATAAATCCACACAATTTAATTCAGTAGAAAATTTTAAAACTTTATTCTTGTGTCTCATTGTCAATGGATTTATCAATAAAATAATAAGCATATTGCATTTACATTTCAACATTTTGTTCAATACCATCAATGTGACCAATTTTGCAATTTGGCACGATATATTGAACATGGATTACATATGAGAAAAAAAAACTCAATATATTTCATGGTTAATGACATTATGAAAACACAATGATGGTATTGCAGGTACATTTATAAAGTTTGTTCAAGTAAACCTTATACCATCAATGTGGCTAGTTTTGCAATACCTTCATTCCAATTTACATTGGTTCATTAGTGAATTATTATCATTTATGATGTTGAAAACGACTTCAAACTATAATGTTTAATTAAAATATTACCAAGGTAAAACAATTGGGAAAATATTATATTTTTAGAAATGTTATATATATAATTTCAAATATTAATTAATTAATTATATCATGATTTCAATTCAAATATTTTCAAACTAAAAATTGATAGATTAAGCACCATTGAATCATAAACAACCATTCATTTATTCAAATAAACTTGTGTTTTAGGTTTAATAAAAGATGAAAAAAATACATATTTTAATATAAAAATGAATACAAATTGAAATGTGACAATTAGTGATCATTAATGCCATTTTTTATATGATATTCCCTAAATTTCAATTTACATATAATAAACATGATATTACATGCATTAATTAAATATACATCATTAATAAATTATCTTTTGGATAGTTTTGGTAGGGTTATGCAATACCCCAAATAGTGTAAAAAGATATGTGATTGACCCAAAAGCATTTATGCGATAATGAACAAGGGTATTGTAATTTAATTCCATGCTTCTAGCCATGAACAATACCCCTCAGATAGCTTAGGTGGAAAACGATTTAACCCATGGTGTTTTATAGAATACCCTAATTAAGTTATTGATTTTCCTCTAGGTTTTGGTAAGGTTATGCAATACTCCAAATAGTGTAGAAAGATATGGGATACCGAACAAGGGTATTGCAATTTAATTCCATTCTTTTGGCCATGAGCAATACCCTTCGGATAGTTTACATGGAAAATGATTTAGCCCATGACATTTTATAGAACACCCCAATTAAGGTATTGATTTCCTTTAAGGTTTTTGGTAAGGTTCTGTAATACCATGCTAGTCGTCAAAATATATGTGATTAACCGTTTAGCATTTTTAGGATATTTTGAGAAGGGTACTATAACTTCACTTCATCCTTCTAGTCATGAGTAATACCCTTCTGATAATGTAGGCCAAAATGAATTAGCACGTGGTGTTTTATAAAATACCCCAATATGGGTATTATAATACCTTTCATAATGTCCAATCATAATTAGTTGGACCCAAAGCATTTCTTGGATACTAGAAAAGGGGTATTGCATGTTTCCAAATTACAAATGTTGGGTATTTTAATTAAATTAAATATGTACAAACAATAAGCTTTCATTTTTTTGTGCATTACTTGGAGTTTTAGATTTCACTATTAATCACATATAGTTATGATTAACAATTATTCATTGACACATGTTGGTTACCATATCATTTGGATATTACTTTAATGCATACATTAGAGTTTCTTTTCCAATGCAAATTATTCATAATCCAATTTGATTTGGTGAAAGGTGTAAAAGGTTAAGTATAAATGAAAATTGAGTCACATATATATTAAGTTTGAATATGGGTACAAGTGACAAACCTTTATTTATTCCCTAGTTATTGTCATGAACACCACCATCACCCATGTTCGCATTATCACTTACACCAACATAATCACTTACATAATCACTTGTACCAACATAATTGCCTACATCATCACTTACACCAACATAGTCACCTCCACCATCGCTTGCACCAACACAGTCGCTTACATCATCACTTACATCATCATTAACTCTTAGTTCACTATTAGTTAGGAAGCTTTTCAAAAAACTTATTTGGTTGGTGCGCACATGGAAACTTCTATAGAAACTTCCTTGAACTATGAAGCTTTTCAAAAGACTTCCTTGGTCAATGCACACATGGAAGCCTCCATAAAGGCTTCCGTGGGCTAAGTTCCCCAATGGGGTATAAATAGGGGTAGGACCTCCCATTACTTTTAGTTTGTTCGACATTAATTTTGGGTATGTTTTATTGTCATAACCTTTGTTTTCATATGTTATCAAAAGAAATTTTTGTTTCAATCATCTTATGGCATATACTGTGTTTTTACCTTTTGTTTTTGTGTTTCCAATCTTGGATTAAATTTAGGTTTGCATTTCTTGTGATTTGTTTTTTTATTGTGTCCTTGGCTTGGTTACTATTCTTTTAGTTTTTCGTGCCCATGATAGTCCTCTTTTTACGAGTATCTAAGTGTTCCATCCTTGTTTCGTGCTAATCTTTCATTCAGTTGATGGAATTCCTGAACCCATCATCCACCCGGTGAAATACCATTCCCAGGTGCATGTATTCGTTGATTCAAGCCAAATGAAGGTGGTGAATGTTTGATCCAACTCCTCAAAGAAGTGATGTTGCATGGTCATACAATTCAATACTTGCATTCACGCTACACTCCGTGGTGATCTTGGCCATTATTTCATGCAAACGGATTAAGGTTCGATCCATGGGTGTGAGTGAACCTTCCAACACATTGACATTGTCAAAACAACTATTTTCATCCATGGTCATAAACCCCAATGTCAGCAATGCTAATCCCATTGACCGAATCTTGGTTATAATCTTCATCATTGAACGCACCATCATCCAATTGTAAGTATGTCAGGTCAGCATACATGCATTTCAAATCACCATGGTGGGTTCCATAATATGTGCTACAACATTCAATGATATTCTCCATTGTAAAATTGGTACATGTCAATAAAACAATAATTTGATGCTTGCAAAAGTTGCTTCATGATGCCCATTTGTAAATGCAACTTGCATACTTGGTGAAAGGGGCATGGATCTTTTAAGTAACACCATGGTGTTGGTTTCACACCTACCAAACATCATCACCATCATCCCCTCAAAGGTAGGTGAAATCACATCGATGTGTGGAATCCAACTAGTTTTGTCAACATTTGCCACCATAAGTCGTGCCATGACCTTGTTTTTTATGAACCCTTGCCTTTTCATCTTAACTTGGTACATATAATGTCGTGCCACAATTGTGGTCAGCCTCCACAATAACTAGTCGATGTGGCGCCCCCTTAAACCATGGGTCTCAAAAGAAAATCAATGTTTAAGAGCCTTGTAATAAAACTTTATGCTAGCTTGTGTGTCTTGATTTGAGTGTGGGACCCAACAAAGCCCAACCATCCAAAGCTCTGCATGGACATGCATAACATACTTTCAACTCATGATGTAATTCAAATGTGTAAAAAATGAACATGCATCTAGGTCCAAATTTTTTGAGGTGTACCAAAATCTTATCACAATGTCACTTTTTTTTTTTTTTTACATAACCCTTTTTGACCATGTAAAGACACATTTATGGATAATTATGATGGAACCTATAATTTTAATGGTTTAAAATATAATCCTTTTGAAAATTTTGACAACTTTTGATTCATTATTTTTTATGGCCTTAAAATATAGGGTTAAAAAGGACTATAGTAAGGACTAAGCCCTTTTTGTCTTTGTGGTACACCTTAAAAGATTTTCACCCATCCATGTAATGCATTCATAACAAAAAGGTTTTAAATTATGCCATACTTGGAAAGGGGACCCTTTACTTACCAAATTGGTAATAATAAGCCCAAACGTATTTTGTCTAAGCAACATTAGGTTGTAAGTTATCAAAATTCTCCACCACCATCTCCTTCCCACATGCTTTGAAATCATCAATGGTTTCATTTGGGTTTATGGACATGAACATCACCATGTGGAGGCAATCAAATACTACACAATTGACCTTTGAATCCTTGATTTTTTCCATGGAATGCATGCCATGTTTTCAACACATGCCATGTGCAAAGAAAAATTGGGATGGAATTTCAACCCCACACAATCTTGCCATGGTACACCCAACATTAGTGTGTTTAACATGGTCCTTACCATGAACAATAAATATGTTTATGGAATCCCCATGTTAACCTAGTACCAAAACATGAAACAATGCAACAAAAAATAAAAAATCAATATACAACCTACCACAATGTTCAGAGTTCTTGTGGGGCATCATCCACAATGAAATATGATGGTTTCCAATCTGGCATATGCGAAAGAAGCTTTGCCCATAGGGCATTCAACCACTCCACCAAGTTTTCACATGTTTGGCAACTAGTGATAACCTAAATAACTGACACCCTTATGCAATGAAAATCAAATGCCATCAATATGAATAAAATGTACTTCACATTGTTGGTGCCAAATGTGGCATCCGTAAAAATAAAACTATTGTGATCGAATTGGAGCATGACCTGAAGCTACATAGGTTTCTAGATCCTTATGGTGAAAGGGACATGCATTAGAAGAAAAACACCTATTTCTGATTGGTTTCTACAACGAACTTAGAGTCGTAAGTGACATTTGCAGCTAAAATGCCTTTAGTTGCCTTGGACAAGTTGCATGTGATATTAGTTGTAAACAACAAAAGGTATTGGATGAACGAAAAAGTCAACAAATACAAGTTCATCCTTTGATTCCATTGTATACATATTGTCACATGCAACTATTTTGGTCAATATTAAGGGTAAATGATGCGTTATCATGTGTCATAATATTTAATTGTTTAAAATAAATAATATTATTATTTTGAAATAATCTAAGACGATCAATTCACATGCTTAGATGATTTATATTATGACACATGGCATTTAAAAATGAATTTAATACATAATATTAATATTAAGTTGGTAGGTACTTGGGTAGGTACACAAATAGGTGCTTACAAACTTAAGCTAAATACTTACTTACCTACTTAAGTACAAAGGTAGGTAAGCAGGTCTTACCTTCCTAAGCTAAATACATAGGTAAGTACTTAGGTCAACTTAAGTGGGTAGGTACTTAGGTAGGTACACAAATAAGTGCCTACAAACTTAAGTTAAATACCTACCTACCTACTTAGGTAAAAAGGTAGGTAGACATGTCCTACCTTCCTAAGTTAAATACCTAGGTAGGTACTTAGGTAGGTAGGTACATAGGTCAACCTAGGTGGGTAGGTCAAACTAGGGCCTATTTAACTAGGTAGATAAGTAGGTTGGGGAAGTAGGTAGTTTAAAATTGTGCATAATTTATTTATTTTTGTTTTGGGTTAAACCTTTTGAATTGCCCATCCCATGTGCACACATTTTTTAATTTCAAATTGGACGACCACATTTTTTGTTTATATAATGTTCAAACTAGGAATGGAAAATAAACAATATGGAATAATTGTTGAAATTGCAACTTTTTCACAAACTAAACTGCAACTTCAAAACTTTTCTTCATGCCTTTTTTTTCTTAGTTTTTAGATTTTTAAACAATTCAAGTACATTGTTCATTAGATAACTACATAATCATTCAATTAATAATGATTAAATTTAACATATATTTAAAATATTAAATATACACTACAAATAGTAACTATTCATTATCAATTATTTAAATAATTAATAACTTTTTAATATCTAACTAATTAAATATTTAATTATTCAGAACTTGTCAATACATAATTCATTGATAAGTAAATATCTTAAATATTTACAAATATTTCCTTACTTTTAAAAATCTGGTCGAATTATAGATAATATAATTATTGTAAAAATAATATAATTATTATAATTTAAAATAACTATTATAAATATTTATTCTCAAATTAAAAATAATGAACTAATAATTAATATTAGAAAATAAATTCCTACACAAATTATCTATTTAGAAAGTAACATTAACCTAATTACTATAATTATTATATAATTACATTTATCATTAAAAAAATTCTTATGGATCAAGTAAATGTTTTTTTCCATTGGTAATTAATAACTATAAATACAATAATATGCTGAACATAAATTAATATTTTTTAAATTATTGTAATATTACTATAAAGAGATTCATAATAGATAAGTAATTATAGAATTGTTTTATTAAAAACATTTACTGTATAATAATTCCTGCAATTACAATCATTACTACATTATAAAATGTACAAAATTTTAATTCAGATTTAAAGTTATAAATTACAGATTGTGAATAATTATGTTCAATTAGAAAATCATCATGAAATTAATATAACTATTTCTTATCTGAAATAATTATAATGATTTTAAAGTAATGTAACATTAATTACAGTAATTGATTTATTTTACTGTAAGACTATTAATTATATAATATAAAAACTTATGTTGTAACAATATTTTTTAGTGTAACTTATAATTAATAAATAATTTAATTTATAATTATTTATAAAAGTGATATATTATGAACAAATAGTTACAAGAAATAAATATTTTAATTTATTATATTAAAATCCATGTAATTATGGTCATAGAATTAATTATTTTAATTAAATATGAGTATTCTAAAAAATTAAATAAGAACTAAATTTATAAATTATAGATTATAATAATAGTTATTCAAGTATTGTAAGTTTCATTTTCAAATGAATTAATTAATTACAATGATTTTATTTCATTAAAGAATTATTGTTATTAATAGAAAATTTATGTTTTTATATTAACAATTTACTGTAAATAAGTAAATAATGAGTAATACATACAATTATTTTGATGGATCTTTGTTTTTAAATACGGTAATTACAGCAACTTTGCTCATTATTTTACGATTATCATAAAATTTTGGAATAAAAATCTTAACTATAAGAGATAACTTCTCAATTAGGATACAAAATTTAATTATTATTTTTTATGATTGGGAACTATCATTTTAATTAATGCGAAAATTTATGTTGTAATAATATTTATTCTTTTTACATAAACAGTAATAAGTAATAGGTAAAATAAATATTTTAAATATTTTAAATTTGCAGTAAAATTATTCTTATATTTTATGATGTAATAACAATTATATATTGTAAATACATAATTAAATATTCTAGTATACTGGAATGTAATTTTTACAATTAGACAATTGAAATTAATTCATTTCATTATAGTGGAAATATTTTAATTTTTAAAATATTAAAAATTAAAATTATGAATAATTAAGCTGAATTATAAATTATGTGTATATTATAATTAATGTATAAGTAAAGTAATTATTATGATTATATAATAATTACAATAATTTTATTGCTATTTTAAAATATTTATTTTATTTGAAATTATAAGTAATTTAATGAAATGAAATTAGTATAATAATAGTAATCATATGAATGATTTTAATTATAATAAAAATATTATGAATATTAAGTTTAATCATAAATCAAATAATTATTAAAATTGATGTATATAGACATATGTTGATTATGATTGAACACCACTTTGCTTGTGACTAATGGGATTTTCAATGGTTACTCTTGGATGATATCCAACTCATATATAGATGTAAACTAGTTTAGGCATAGATTAGTTGCAAGCTAATTGTAGGTGATTCAGTTGATGTTAGCGTGATGTCACACTAGCTACAGAAGGCAAAACTTTTGTTGTAAAAAACCAAATAGTCGCAAGTAGTTATAAATGCATTGGTCACATATTGCCTTTTTTTTTTCCTAATGATGATTCCCATTCACTCATCACCTACTTCCTGGAAATAAAAAAACATCATTAGGATGAGCACAAACCCATGATTGAATGGAAAGTGTCGGGTTTGTGTGTAAACACCAAGTGCCCCTCTTGTGCTTCTAGTCCAAATAGGCGATATCTTAAAGTTGTAAGAAATCATCCTAGGTCATCCATTCACCTGCATTTGCCCGTGCCCACCAAATTTCTTTGTGCTTGTCATAAATTTGCTTCACAGTGTACCCTAACTTTAATTGGGTCCATATAAACTCCTTCAATTTGTGAAATACACATGGAGCATATGCCAACATTCGTGATGTGGACCTTGGGTCACATGCACCGTGAACAAGATCTCCATTGGTTTAAATGTGAGTCCAATGGTAAAAAACGATTTGCACCACATCTAACATTGTGTAAAGCCTCTGAATGGAAAAGTAGGCCAAACAACTGCGCTTGATTGACCTCATGTGGTTGGGGTCTTTGCGGTGATCTTCCGGCCCATAACCATATTCAACAAAGTTTCCACTCAATCAAATCTAGACACAAGAGCGACTCACCTTAGAACTTGCAAAAATGGCCAATGGAAAGGGTTTATAGGTTTTGAAACCATACCAAATATGTATGAGGTGATTTTTTATTGTCGATTTTTTTTACATCTTGTTGAGGGGACAAATTCTTGAAGATGTTCCACTCAACCACAGTTCGCATATCCCCTTGTTCACCCTGCAAAAATTTAGAGATACGAACATGGGTGATGTATATACTTTCAATTGCCACCTCGTTTTGGCCTCCATGCCTAAACCCATCTTTCCACACCAAGTCGACATTCTAGAAAGGTGACTTTGCTAGGTTTTGGATCTTGATGGATTGGGACAATGGAGTTTGCCCCATGCTTTGAATTATTAAAAGAATAACCTTGTAGTAGGAGTCCCCAACTTGTGAAAACCCATGGAATACCCTCACAAGTTTACAAATTGTAATAACCTTAATCAACAAAGCCATTAAACCCTAAACCTTACAAATGAATCTTACCACAACCCATAAACAAGCAATAGTTTACAAATGGAAAAAAAAATTCATGTGACTATCTTATGGCTATCTAGACTTACACCAAAAAAAACAAATCCTTATCCTTTTGGAGACCATCAATTGAATATATGCAGGGCGTTCAATCGAGATGTGCAATACCCATCTATTGTGGCATATGTGTGCAAATGTTAAATCCCCCCCAAAATTCTAAAACCCTAGCGGTAACATAAATAATTTCTAAATTTAATCCACATTACTTAAGTGCATATTTAAAACAAGCAAATCAGACTATTTTATCTAAGCCCTATTGTTTGATTTAGGCCCCCCATGTGTATAACATGCATTAAATGTGTTGGCTTTGCAATACCAACCCCCCATCATGGAAAACACTCTCAGCACAGAACTTGCAGTAACTTAATTGGGGGGTTTCACATACTTAAAATTTTCAAAAGATTATGCAATACCTTCAAAACACATAAAAACTACATGTTTATAGCCAATGTCTATTTGCAATATCTTTACACATGGGGAAGACAATTACTTTAATCTTGCCCTTATTAATTTTGTTCGATGAACAAAAGTTCCATGCAATACCTTCATTTTATTCTTTTTTGATTATTTTCAAATGTTAGGGGGTCTATTGGAGTGCTAACCAAGTTGGTAGGTGTAGCCATGTAATTACGTGGGGTTTGGTAAGTACCTACTCAAAGTGTAGAAAAATAGATGGGGGTTGGGAAGGTGGGTGGGGATGAGAGTAACACATTTTAAATTTATAGGTGAGTAGGTAGATGGGGAAGAGTCTACTTTTAATTTAAATATATAGGTGAGTAGGTTAGTGGGGGACAATGGGGGGTAGTAAGTGGGGGGGCGGGGGTGGGTTCCATAACATATCTTCTGAAATTTGGAAGGGTATTACATAGCCTTAGCAAAACCTAGAAGGCAAGCATTACCTACATCATTTTGTGATAATATTGTAAACCATAAAAGAAATGAATGTTTAAAAAAATACTTGGAAGGGTATTGCATAACCATAACAAAACCTATAATCCCAAGCAAGACCCTTTTTGGTTTGTCACTCAAGCAAGATGTTTTTTGCAGAAGATTATTTTTGGCAGTTCTATTCTTATTTGTAACTAGGATGTAAAGATGAATCTTTTGAGGGAAAAGGTCAAACAACAATAGTGTTCAAAGAGCACCTTGACACTTTTCATACTAGTGGTGGCACATTGACCTTTTGAAACTTTTTAACTATAGACTCTTTTGCATGTCCAGATTTGTAGAAACATTTGTAAAAATGGAAAGTAAGTTGAGTGAATTTGGAATGGGTTGTTCTAAATGTAGGTACCGAATGAGACTTTAAAGTTATCAAATTTCATGTAATGGCTCCCAAGAGAAGCCAACAATGACATAGACATCAATGGTGCATTTTTCTTTTGTCCTTTGACATGTGTTTTGTCTTTCTATCTCCAAAACTTGCCTTCATATTTGACATGGATTGGCAAGTATGGTCCTGTGTATATAACATGTCATGAAGTTGGAATTCATTGACAAGATTCAGGGTGAAAAAGGGGTGGAAGGTGTTTATGGATTTGCATGGACATCATGATCCAACCTTTTTCAAAGACCCATTGGAGTTTCAACCCTCTTAGTTTGAATTGAGTGGTGTCCAAGCCTAAAGAAAACATTGTGGGTCATAAGAAAGAAAGCCTATTTCTGGATGGTTGGTTTATGCAACATTCCCATTTTTGATCAATATATGTTCAAATTGCCCAACTTCTTTATTTGTTTGCAAAAAATGTGTCAACATATGTGAAGTAGATGTGTTGGGTTTAGGTTTTAAGGTCAGCTCTAGATTAGGTGGCTACATCTCTTGGTTTTACATTGATTTTAGTTTTTTCTATTGTTATAATGATTATACAAGAGCCTGTAAAGTTGTTATCTTTTGTAACATTTGGTGCTAGGCCCCAAGTATGCTTAGGCATGAACTTGGCCAAGCTAGAGATTTTTCTTTTTGTCTATTTTTTGGTGACCAAATATAGGTAGCACTTCACCTTCTCAATTACTATTGCATAGACTACAAAGTATTTGCATCACGTGCTAGGTTTGAACAATTCCATGCAAATTCCACTTTTGGAGATTTCTCATGATCGTATTTTAGGTGTTTCTATGTGCTTCAATGCTGATAATCAATCCCTAATATTCATGGAAACAAACTTAAAAACAAAACTAAGAAGGTGTAGTCTGATTTCATTTTTTTTCATCAAGGGAATCATAATAAGAGTTGTTTTTCAAAATTGATATTGGTTTGCCATCAATTTATTGCAGGTGGGAAAATGTGAACAAAGACTTCTTGAAAAATGGTTACTAGATTTATGTGACACCCATTACTCAGTGAAAAACAAAACCTTGTTCATTATTACCACCTATCCAACAGACATCCTAATGTTGCAATTCTTACTGTATTTATAGTAAAACATTGATGACATTGGTAGCATAAGACATTTCAATTTAGTTTCATAACATGTTAAGCTGGGTTTGAATGGCACTTATATTGTAATTCACAAATTTGGTTGCAACCATCGAGTTTTGAGATATTTTCTCAATTGATGTGTTCATGCAACCATGGGGTTTGGCTCTTGGGTAGTTCTTCATCATCTTCATCTTCGTTAAAACTAATCAACACCATGGAATCATCATCTTGATAAGAATGTTCTTCATTCATACTTGCTAATTTGACCACCTTGTCATCAACATCATCCTCATCCTTTTCCTCGTAGTCTTCATCATCTACAATATCTTCCTCCTTAGTGTCATTCTCAAAATTATCTTCATCAGCCTTGTCATTAGCATTCAACACTGCTTCTATTGTCCCAAGAACTTTCACAATGATATAAGATGGTGAGGTGATTGTGAAGAGGAGCTTGTTGTCAATCTTGAACTCATAATCAATTGCAAATGTAGTCCATCCAGTTGCAAAATAGCCTTTGGAATTTTGAAAATGGGCACGCCACCCATATTTATCAGCCACTTGGACTTGTCATACTTACACTTTTCTAAAGAAAACTTCCATGTTGCTATATGAAACAATGTGGAATCTCTTACAAATCAGGCAATATGCTTGTCAACATTAAGGTGAGTAACAATCATTTATTGACTGTTCTAGAGCTTTTCATGTAAGTTCAAACATGCTTGACAAGCATTTGTAAACCCAATTGTCTAATATGATTTTTCATTCATGTTTTTGGTTTGTCATCATCAACATGACCAAAGATAGCTCACTAAATATGATGAGTTCTTTGCGAAAGAATATATACTGTAGGGAACCAAATATTTGATGAAAGTTGGAAACATAAAACATGAATTGAAACAATTTCTTGTCATCTATTTGGACCTAGAGGACCTACTATTGACCTCATCAACATTGCAACTTTGTGTTCTTGCTTGCTGAGCATGAGGTTGATCAAAGCCAAAGATGATACTATTTTCTTCTCTGGAGTTGCATCTAGTTGTTTGTGTTTTTGGCCCCAAACCTTGTTTTCCTTTTTGACTCCTCTAGTTCCATCAAAGACATACATGTGAAATTTCAAATGTGCCCTAAGGGAGATGATGATATGGTCACCTCTCTTTAATCCAATAGCATGAACGACATCTTACCAATCTTGCTCAAAAAAAACTTTGGAAGTAGCACATTTTAAATTTATGGGTGTGTAAGTAGATGGGGAAGAGTCTAGTTTTAATTTAAATATATAGGTGAGTAGGTCGGTGGGGGACAGTGGGGGGGTAGTGAGTGGGAAAAGTTTCAAAAGCCAAAATAAAAAAAAGAAACCGGGTAGGGGCGGGGAGAAAACAAAGTTGCAAAAGAAAACTGAGATCAGGGCTGATCAGGGCAAACAAAAAAAAGTCAACCTGGGATGGCACAGGGATAGAAAACGGAATCCTATCAGTGCACCATCCATCCACGTTGGTGCACTGGTGGGTGCTGCTTTCACTCTGGCCAAAGGGAGAGTACTAAGTAGTAGTAATAGGCTAGGCTTGGTTACTAGATAGATATATGGGTGTGCAAAAAGAGATTCAATTTAGGGTTGTTTCATTAGTACCGTTTGTAATGAACTATAATAATGAATAGTCTTGGTACATATGTACAATCAATCTAGATCCTCAGCTACTAGATTTATGGAAGTTACCGCTGAAACAATAGATAGACATCAATAACATACACCAAAAAACAATCAACTAACACTACCAAATGGGAATCATGAGCAAACAAACCCTAGGCCACAAACATAGGAAGGAGAGATAGTCTAGTGCCCCCTTCCACCCCCCACCCCACCAAACCAAAAAGCTTATATCCCAATGCCCACCCCAATATCATCAGCTCTATTGCAAAGGCATCATCTCCAAATCTTATTAGCATGTTCATAGATTTACTTTATACGCCCCCTTGCCCCCCCCTCCCCCCCCCTCCCCCCCCCCAACATCTATGTACCAATATGTAATATTTATGTACACATGTATATGTGATATGTATTGCGTGCATGTGTAGTATTAAGCTAAATATTTTGGTAATTTATTTGAAATAAATGAAATAATACTTATAATAACTAGGAAATAAGATGGTTAAATAAAAATATCTTTTGAAAAATTTTGAACTCTTCTACCACCTGATGCATAGTGGTACTTGTTCCTTATTTGGCAGAAAATAATTAGTCCTTATTTAGTGTACCTATGGAATTTCTTTCTTTTATTTTTGAGAGTGAAGATTGGGCCAACAACACTAGCGACCAGTAACCACCTAGGTATGGTTGGATTTTATTTTATTTTAAAATAAATTTGTTTGTTTGGGAGGGTGGGGTGGGGGGGAAGGGGGGTGCTTTTGTATTGTTTGGTTTTGTTTTCCTGGTTGGTTTTTTTGAAGGTGGAAAAAAAGGTGGGCAAGAATTTTTTTTTCATTTTTTCCTCTTTTCCTTTACGGGCAGTAACCGTTGCTCCAATGACGCAAAACGTTGCAGAGGGCCCGACAGGACCACGTGGGTCGAGCCACTGACCGTTGGGTAATACAGGAAGCCCACGTGCGCCCTCTACTGCTAGGGGGAACTACTTATAGCTTCCTTGTAGTAGTAGTAGTAGCCCGGAACCTAGTGAGTACTGGATGCTAGACCAGACCGGACGGGACCGAACCGGACCGGACCGGACGGGGAGGTGGGTGGAAAGGGAGAAGGGACTGATCCGCCGTCGTCTCAGCGACGCTGGAGAATGTCTCTCCCCGGATAGCAACCCTCCTAACTGGGGCTGTGGAGACGGCGCAAGAGGAAGGAAGAAGATCTTGGGTATTGTACTGCGCGATCGATCGAAGGAGGGAGCGAGCGACCGAGCGCGCACGTCTGACGAGGTGATGGTATTATGAGGAACGGGACGCGACATTAATGGAGTTGCATGATGTGGAGTCTGGCGCCAACTCCACTGACAGATGAAGAAGGGTCCAGTGAAAATGTCAGAAAGGAAGAAGGGGAAGGATTTAAGCGGAAGGCGGTCACGGAACGGGGGCGGATGAGCCGCCGACTACTGTCAGGACTGACTAATGATGCTGCAGCTCATTATCATTATCATCATCAATAGCTTGTTGCTGTTAGTTACTGCCTTCTTCTCTCTCTCTCTAGCTAGCTATCTTAACTTAGCTTAGCTCCGCTCCTGCTGATCATCATCATAATCATCATCATCGCCGCTTCGCCTCTGACGGGTGGGTCGCTCCTAATAAGTTCTCCTCGCACGCAGGGTCACATTCTCTCTAGGCTAGTAGTCCTTTTTTTTTCCTTCCTCCCAGCTTCCTTCCTTCCTTGTTTCTGGGGGCACCCCCATGCACATACTATTTCCGGACACTAGCTGCACTTCCTTACAACTTTTCCTACCAGCTCGCCGTCTTTACTAAAATAAATCTGCAACAAAGTTGCACTTGTAAGGACCTTGAACTCCGACACCGAATCTGGGGACAATCCCGCACAACCCTCTTCCTCCCCCCCCCCCCCCCCCCCCCCCCCCCCCCCCCCCCCCCCCCCCCCCCCCCCCCCCTCCCCCCCCCCCCCCCCCCCCCCC
>Ga0116227_10008061_pt1 | contig 20126 bp, 12 predicted proteins | sample S1TSphgellanicum_FD_89693 | JGI IMG/M metagenome (GOLD analysis project Ga0116227, IMG submission 89693) | Host-associated microbial communities from peat moss isolated from Minnesota, USA - S1T2_Fb - Sphagnum magellanicum MG | ecosystem: Host-associated > Plants > Peat moss > Unclassified...
ATAATGTTTTGAATTAGAATATAAATTTAAGATTCCAAAATAGTAATTCGGAATTCAAATATCAATTTTAGATCAAATAATTTTTTTGAAGTTAAATAACAAATTTCAGAATTGAAATGTCAAATTTCAGATTCAAATAATAATATTCAAAATTAAAATGTCCATTTTAAGACTCAATTAATAAGTTTTTGAATTGAAATATTCATTTTGAAAATCCAAAATAATAATCTGGAATTAAAATTTCAATTTCCAAGTAAATAAGTTCTTAAAATTTAAATTAAAAACTTCAAAATTTGAATATGAAATTTCAAGTTCAAATAAAAAATTTAAAATCAAGTTGTCAATTTTTAGACTCAATAAAGTTTTTAAAACTGAAATGATAATTTAGAATTCAAATATCAATTTTTAGATCAAATAAATTTTTTGAATCTAAATAACAATTTTCAGAATTGAAATGTCAGTTTTTTTATTCAAATAACAATATTCAAAATTGAAATGTCCATTTTTAGACTCAAGTACTAATTTTCAGACTTGAAGTTTTAAATTTTGAAAATAAAAAATAATAATTTGGAATTTAAATTTCAGGTTTGAATCAAATGATTATTGAAATTTTAAATGCAAAATTTTGAGAGCTGAAATATAAATTTTCATATTCATATAAAAATATTCAAAATCAAAATGTTTATTTTTTAATCAATTAATAATTTTATGAATTGAAATACTAATTTTTGGGTCGAAAATATTAATTTAAAATCCAAAATCAATTTTTAGATCAAATAAGTTTTTTTGAATTTAAATTGAAAATATCCTATTCAGATCAAAATTTTAAAATTCAAGTATTTTAAACAATTGAAATAATCATTTTCAGATTTAAATATCACATTTCAAATTTTAATATTCTTTTTAAAAAATTAAAATAACAATTTTCAGAGTTGAAATATCAATTTTTAGATTTGAATAAAAAAATTCAAAGTTCAAATATTAATTTTGAGATTCATTATATGAATAATATACATACGTATGCATATTATATATATATAATTTTAGTACATACATTAAAATACACCCCTATCTCATTGTAGAATACATTTAGGATGCAATTAATTTGGTGACTATTGCAACTAATGGGACATATCAACCTATTAATGGATGAAAATAAATGTAAAATTGATGCAATCAATAGGATGAAAATTTTAATAGTTGCATCATAGTTAAGAAAATGACCAAAATAATTGAAAGTTGGACGTGTAGTCGCAAGTATTCCCAAATCTAGTCGCAAACGACTACAAATCGCATGTAGTCGTAAATGGAGTGGTTACATTTTGGCTGATTTCTACTAGTGTAACCATTCTTCTTCCATGATATGGATAGATTTATCACCTCCTCTCAAGACTGCTAGAAAACCATAAGCAATATTAGGTAACAATTAATGATTACACGACTTGTAATTGCATGGATTTTTTCTTTCATGATGTTTGTGTGCCTTAGCGGGCGAGGGTTGTGGGTGCAATGTAAACATTAATATTACATTTTACAATATGCCATGTTGTCATAACCCTAGCTTTGGGCTTACGACTAAGACAAGGGGATGGAAAGGTGTGGACCGAAAGTGCAACCTGAGAATCATACTCACACATTCGGGAGTGCGAAAGAGTGTGAGTGAATGAGCCCACACTCTCCCAAGTGGACTCCCATTTTGGGAGTTGGAAACCTTATGGACTTTTGAATATTTGGAGAATAATTTGAGGGTCAAAACTCATTAGATTGAAGAATTATTTATAACATTGGAAATATTTTAAAACAAAAATGTCTAAAATGAGCTCACATGATCCATTTGAGTACTTACAACACAAGTTATGGTTAAAAGAAGGGTTGGGAGTCAAAATGTCGAAAGTCAAAGTATCAATTTGACTCTTGACCACTAAAAGTCAGGAATCGCCCTAAATTATGTATGTGCAGATGGTGTGTCACATATTGTTGAGAATATTTTAACAAGGGCTATAACTTTGTTTCACATCTCACCTTAATCAGAGGTCTACATAAGAAGTTATGGGCTTCCAAACTAGTAGGAGTCCCAATAAGTTGGGAGTCCCCAAAAAATGACATTTAGGTGCAGCCCTTGTGATTGATCATAGAGAATATTATGAAGGGAAGCTGGTGGTTTCCCCCAAGTTCAAGCCGTGGTGAGTCTTATGAATCTGTTTATGCCTATGGTTCGTATGTGCACGAAAAATGCTTCAATTATGCACTAACCAACTTGTGGTTTGATTTATGCAAATCCATATGAATAATTGACCCGCTTGTCATTCATTGTAGTCCCCATTTTAGAGCTCTAGCACGCCCTTCTTACCTTTGAAATGTTATGAGCTAAGGAACGTACCCCAACTCTTTGTTTTGTTGTTTTCACTTTTGGACTTACATTTGAGTCTTTCAAAGAGTTTGGGGGTGCATCACATGTATTTTAAAAATAGATAACCATTCATCCACTATCCATCTTGGAGCTAGAATGAGGTTCATAAATTATTAGTTCGTGCCAAAGTCCTAGAAATAAACTAGGTTGTAATGTCATTAGACAATTATTAAAAAGGATTGTTATGGGTTTTGTTATTTAAAATGCAAGCTGGTTTTAAATAAAAATGATGTGTGTAGTGCACTATTCATTGATTTTTGAAACATTTTCCCATTCCGTCATTATGTGGAATTTTTATCCTTTATTTATTATGTGAGTTAACTTAATTTACACAAGTTATTGTTTCACCTTTTCACATTGTAGATAGTAGTTTCTTAAAGTTTCACCTTTAACACTTTTTTTCACAAATGAAGTTTAACATGAAAATTATGTCAATGCAGTACTTTCTAATTGTCATACTTATTTTCGAATTAATTTCATCCATATATTTCAACCAGTCAAAACTTTCATCCAAACAATTCATTTACTTCCATTTATCATCTAACAAGTTCATTAATGTTCAACCACTAGAAGAAAAATAGGTATTTTCGATTGGTCTTTGTAGCTAAATTTTAATCATAAGTAACATTTAAAACTAAAAATTTTTTAGTCACTTTGGACGAGTCACATGTGATATTAGTTGCAAACGACAAAGGATATTGGATTAAAGAAAAAATCAACAAATATAAATTCATCCTTTGACTCCATTATATACATATTGTCACATGTGATTAAGATTCAACTATTTTAGTCACAATTGAGGGCAAATGATGTGCTGCCATGTGTTTCAATAGTTAATTTATTTAAAATATAATAATAATAATAATTTTGAAATAATTTATGACATTTAGTTCAAATGCTTGGATGATTTTACATTATGACACGTGGCCCAATGTGAATATGCCATGTGGCATTAAAATAATAATAATAATAAAATTAATATTAGGTTGGTAAGTACATAAGTAGTGTTCAAAATAGGAATGGAGAATAAATAATATAGGATAAAATTTGAAGATGCGACCTCTTCACAAATTAAGTCTATAACTTCTTTCATGCCTTTCTTCTTTAGTTTAAAAAAATTCTAAACAATTCAAATACATAGTTCATTAAATCATTAGAGGTTCATTTGATTAATAATGATTAAATTTACATATATTTAAACTATAGACTATACACTACAAATGTTAAGTATTCATTATCAATTACTTAAACAACTAATATTTTTTAAATATTTAACAAACTAGCTATTTAATTACTCACAAGTTGTCAATACATAATTCATAGATAATTAATTAACTAAAATATTTTAAAATATTTTACTACTTTTTAAGACCTTGTCGAATTGTAAATAATATAATTAATCTAAGAGAATTATAATTTCTATAATTTAAAAAATACCTATTATATATATGTATTTCAAATTATAAATACGGAACTAATAATTCTTATTAAAAATATTAAACTAATTACATTAATTACTATGTAATTACATTTATTATTGTAAGAACTTTTATTGGTCAATTTTTTTTTCTATTGGTAATTATTAACTATAAATACAATAATTTGCTAAACATTACACTAATTTTTGTAATTATTGAAAATTTACTATAAAAATAATTATTATAGATGACTAATAATAAAACTTAAATTTTTTTTTAAAAAATTGTATAATAATTCATGAAATTAAATCATTAAAATAATCATAATGTTAAATACATTATAAATTTTCCAAAAGTTTAATTCAGATTTAAAGTTATAAATTACAGATTGTGAATAATTATGTTCAATTAAAAAATAATTATGCACATACTAATTAATTTCTATCTGAAGTAGTTACAGTGATTTTAAAGTAATATAACATGAATTACAGTAATTAATTTCTTTTATTGTAGGAATATAAATTATATAATATAAAAATTTATGTTATACCAATACTTATTTAGTGTAACTTGTAATTAATAAAAATAATCATTTATAATCATTTATAAAAGTGAGTTATTGTGGATAGCAATGATAGAAAAAACCCTTAAAACTCAATCAGTAATTTTCTGAATTAAAATATAATTTTTAGATTCCAAAATAGTAATTCAGAATTGAAATCTCAATTTTTAGATCAAATTTTTTTTTGAACTTAAATAATTTTTTTCAGAATTGAGATGTCTATTTTCAGATTGAAATAATAATATTCAAAATTGCAATGTCCATTTTTAGCCATAATTAATAATTTTCTGAATTGAAATACTAATTTTGGAATGCAAAACAATAATTTTGGAATTCAAATTTCAGCTTTGAGGTCCTTAAAATTAAAATTAAAAAATTCAGAATTTAAATATCAATTTTCCTATTTGAATGAAAAGATTCAAAATCGAAATGTCAATGTTTAGACTCAATTACAATTTTTTGCATTGAAATACTAATTCCTGGATTCGAAAATAATAGTTTAGAATTCAAATATGAAGTTTTAAATCAAATAAGTTTTTAAAATTTGAAAATAAATAAATAAATAAAACAGAACTGAAAGATCATTTTTCAGATTCAAATAAAAATATTCAAAATTGAAATGTCCATTTTAGCCCCAATTAATATTTTTCAGAATTGAAAGATTAATTATGAGATTCCCAAATAATAATTCAGAATTGAAATTTCAGGTTCAAATCAAATGATTATTTAAAATTTAAATGAATTTTTTTTTCAGAGTTGAAATATCAAATTTCATAATCAAATAAAAATATTCAAAATCTAAATGTCCATGTTTATAATCAATCAATGATTTTCTGAATTGAAATACTACTTTTTGGATTTGAAAATAATGATTTAGAACTCAAATATCAATTTTTAGATCAAATGATTTTTTTAATTTAAATATAAAATCTCCTATTCAAATAATTTTTTTGAATTCAAATAATGTTTTAAGGAATTGAAATAAAAAATTTCAGATTCAAATATCAAATTTCAATTCAAATAATTTCTTTAAGGAATTAGAATAGCAGTTTTCAAAATTGTAATATAAGTTTTCAGATCAAATGTTTTTAAAAAATTTAAAAATTCAATAGGGTTTGCATTTGTTCGAGCACCAAACTTCAAAGAGAAACAACACATAGAAGAATGATTGTGTGTAGATTGTGTTTGTTTCTAGTCTTGCGATTTGAAGGAAACCTTCAGAGCATTGCGCAAATCCTTGTGTCATGAAATAGATTGTCTATTTGTTTTTTGCAATGATGTATATTGGAAATCCACTTCTGAGGTTTTTTTTCTTCACATAAAGTCATTAATGAAGGTTTGCCCGCACCAAACAAGGTTCCAACTTAGGAGTTGTAGACCATGCGAGTGAGGCTTGAACAATGCATTATCACTTTCTACATTCATTGTGGGGACTGTCACTACCATAACACCATGTTCGCATTGTGCTTCTCGTCAACGATCCTACCTCACTTTAGACAGGAGGTACAAACAATGTCATTATGTTATGGCATTTCATGGTTTAGCAATAGCGTTCTTCCAATATGATTAAGTTTGATCAGGTATGTTTTGTGACCTTCTAACTCCTCCATACCTCTTGTGCTTTGTGCTTTAATTTGAGAAAAAATACAAAATAAAAACCAAGAAAAACCTTAGCATTTCGCTCAAATGATCATGCATCTTCTTCTTCTTCTTGCATTTGCTTTTGTAGATAGAATGTCATTATTGTGTGTTTTCTCTTTTCCTTCTGAAAGAAAATTATCATGTACCTATTTTTTTGCACTACTACCTTAGGGTTCAAGTCTTAAGGCACAACTTTGTGAGGGCTTACAAGTAGGGTTTGGACATGTGCACTTTTTGTAGGTGTCTAATGATGATTTTCTCACTATACAAGTTGAAGTTCATGTGCCTCTTTCCATTTCCCCTTTCACTTCACACCTCTTTTACAAGCAATGTTTATAAGGAGTGACAATAATAATGAAGATGCATGAAAATCACTTGTAAATTGTAGGTGCTATTAGGCCCCATAAACTAATGATCTTCAATTCAATTTTGATCAATATTAAAAGAAAATTACAATGTGTAAGCAGTTTCTCAATTGATCATTACACATGAGATCTCAATGTAGAAATGAAGTAAAAAACTCACACAATATGTAGATTGCAACATGGTATTCTATCTATGTTGTGTTTTGTTCAAACAGCTTGTCATATCCAAGGGACATAAGTCAAATTTGCAGCTTTAGGTTGATGTGTGCAATTGGACACTTGGTGAATTGATGAAGGTTCATGGATTATCAGAATCCAAACTTGTGTTGTGACAAAGTTCTAATAGTTCTTTGGATCCACAATATGAGATTTGGCCAGTGTCATTGCTATGTGGACACACAACAAAAATTGCAACTCTTGAAGCATGCAACCCAAATGATGCCTATGAGCCCAATGAGCACATTGCTAGCAACAACTATCCAAGTACAATTAGGACAAAATTTGACATTGATTATTATAACAAAAGTGGCAGAGCACTCATAAGTGCCTACATAGATGGCAGTGTGTGCACATGCGATGCCCTTACTAAATGATGTAGGCGGTAGTGACATCTTCCTCCTTGGGATAATTGTGTGCAGTTTTTGCCTTTTCGATAGTGCCATGCTATATTATTATTGCTTATAATGGAACTCATGTGAGTTTGAGGCATGTAGATGCTACAATTAAGATTACAAAATTTGGGCTAGAATCCATTCTAACAGGGTTTAAGGGAAAAACTAGAAGGGGTAATGGAATTAAGAATTCTTTAGTGATTGTGGATATTACCACTTTTAGTGTTTTGCATGCTTTGAACAATTGTGTTTTGAGTGTGGGATTAATAAACATCATTTCCTACAAATGATGCTTATTTAGAACTTCATCTGTGAATGGCAAAGGGTAGGGATCTTTCTTGGTAATTGCACTAAATTTTCTAAAGTCTATACAAATTATAAGCTTTCCATTCTTTTTGGGTATTATCACAATTATTAATAACTAGGTGACTTCTTCTATAAGCTTGATAAATCTTGTTATTAATAGTTTGTCTACATCTTGTTTAATGACTATAACATAGTTTGTATTCATTCTATACCTAGCTTGATGTGCTAGTGGAATCAATGTATCCAATTCAATGTGCTGTTGTGCCAATTCTAGAGGTATACATTTTAGGTCTTTGTAAGTCCATGCAAACATGTCTTTATACTCCAGTAATAACTTCTTCAAAGAATTCATGAATGTTGTCCTTAATCAACTAAACATTCACTTTCATTGTTTCAGGATTTTCCATTGTTCCTAAATCAATCAACAATAATTGTCTTTTTATTAACATCTAGCTCGCAATCTTTAGTTCTTATATTCAAACCTTCACTTGCGTCTCACCAACTTGCACTTGACCTGGGGTGTGGTGATAATAGGTTTTAGGATACACCTTATCTTATGGGTGTTTGCACACTATGATGACCTTATATGGATTCTTTAGGTATAAGAGAATAAATAAAATAAGATCCATTGAAATAATAATAAAAGGATTCACTTATCTAAAGTTATCATAACCAAACTTTCAAAAATGAAAAAATCAAATCAAAATTGTGCATAACCAATAAGTAATGGACTTTTGAATTTTGCTCACATTTTTTGTCACACTTGCAAAACTCATGGATATGGACTTTTATTTTACAATGTGTTAATATTATGTGTTTGAAATTGGGACATTGGATGAATTATGTTTAAGAAACTAAAGATCCATTGAATGAATGGAATGTGATTTTAATTTATTATGTTATGGATTTTTTAAAATTTCGAAAATTATAATTATTTTAAAATATTTTTTTAAAAATAAAAAATTCTTTTGAATTTTTTTTTTATATGTTTTATATAGCATCATGATTTGAAATTGGAAATGGAAAAAAAATTATTTTCAATATCACCTAAATATTCATATTTTAAGCTAGTTTTCAACTACACTACAAAAGGACTTTGAAAAGGGACTTTATTATGTTGAAATTGTGACACCCTAGTGTGCTTTTGCCCTTCTAAGCTAATTTCAGGTTTCTTTTCAAGTGCGATTTTTGCACTACTTCTGAAATTACAAAAGGGCTATGTTTTGGCATTAGTAGTTTCTATAGTTCTTTCAATCTATATTTTATTAACTACCACTATCTCCATAGTTTTCAATGGAAAATTAATTGTACTAATAGAAATTAACTCAGGTTCATTAGTAAACATCAAATCTTTTTCTTCATTTGTAATGTCATTTTGATAATCAAAACATAGTAAAACCTATGGTCTTTTCAAGCTAGTGCCAAGGTGTTTAATCATAACTATGGTTCAATTTGTACCATTCCCTTGTATCGTGATCATGTTATTTCCCCAATTATGTGTTACTTTATAATCTCTAAGCCAAGGTCTATTAAACAACATGGAATAATTGGAATCTACAATAGGAACACTAAAGGACTGTAAATGTAGCTATGCATGGTATGTCATGAACATACATCCTTAGATCCTTGATCAATCTTACTAGTTGGTTATAGTTTGATTTGCCATCTACATATTATAAGGAACATGTTTTGGCTTGGTAATCCTAACCTAGTTCTTAATTATTCTATGATAACATTTACCCCAAATCCCCCATCCAAGAGGACATCATCAATTGTATTTATGTTGATTTATACTTGAATTACAACCATGTGATTATTTATAGCCACTGTTGTTGTGCCAATGTTAGGTACTACATACATGGTTGCTTTCTCATTCAATACCGTGGTGTTCATATATGTTTTATTAGTCTTCATTTTCTACCACAAGTATTTTTTCAAATTTGGTATTATTTTTATCACTTGTCCAAGGTTGAGGGTATTACTAATTTCTAGCATCTACTTATTGATATCCTGAAAAATCGTCTTTATAAAAATGGTTTTACTTGGAGAAGTAGAAGGTGCTTTTTGAAGTTTTGTTGGGTGTACATTTTTTGTTGAGCTTGCCATCTTGCCCAACTAATTGTCCATTTTCCAATTGAAGGAGTAGGTAAGTTTAGTGGTGGATTGACTGCCTACATCTATTGTATGGTTTCCACCATATACCTTTTCAACTTTCCTTCAATTTCCCAATTTGTTGCAAATTTTTTCTTCCTTGGCTTTCAATCTTTAAACACTTGTTTTTCATTTGTTTTACTATGAGTGGTAACATTGACATCCACCATGTTGATTGAGGCAATAATTGTTTTTAGTTTGATTGCTAGTTTAGATTCTATGGATTGACTTCCTTTATCTTTGAATATACTTTGCATTTCACCGAATCTTTGGTAGTTTGTCAATTTGTGATCCATTATTCCACAAATATGATTAAGATCATTTAGTAGTTTTGGAGGTTTACTAGCTTGAGTGGTAGCTCTAGTAACAACTACAATAAGTTCCTCCTTTTTGCTCCTGCAAGTCTTTACATTGTGGTTTATGTGATGACAGGTAATACAATACATGCAATTGTCTAATTTCTCACAACTATGCTCCTTGTTCTTGCAATTTGTGGTATAGAGAGTGTATTCCTTACAAATATTGGATATTTGGCTAGAGTTACAAGCATAGATGTAGTTGGATGAGCAACTGTCACAAAAACTCCTTGCACCCCATCAGTAACTATTATAAGAAATTACAATATTGGTCCTCCATGAATTTGTATGCCTCTGTTGTTTCACATTGTGGGATTTGGTAATGTTATATTCTTTACTCCATGCACAAACTTTATAATTCTGAAAGGTGCAAGTCTTGTGTGGCTTAGAGTAGGATGGTTAGTAATCATTTTTATTTTTTCTAGTGTGAAATGACATGGCTTGGTGAGTCAAGGAATTCTACCTCTTGAAATTGTCCTCTGTACATCACCATGTTTAGTGGTGTTGCATAATTTTTTGTAGTTCTACAGTTGTGTTGTTACCAAGTCCTGTGGAATAGCTAACAAATTATGATCATTTTCTGGATTTTGGTGATTCTATGCTTGAATATAGAAATGATTGATCATTGCATCTTGTACATCTTGTTCAATAAACGAACAATCTGTGAATGAATGATCTTCATGTCTATAGAAACTATGATGATTGATGGTGAGTATGTAGTGTTCGTTTGCATTTTGAACATATCTACTCCAAACTTGTTATCTTAGTAATAATTAATGTTAATGGCTAGGTCTGATCTTGGATTCACTAATTTATGATACATTCACTTAATTCACCTACCATATTCAAATACAAACCATCATTATTGGTAGAGTGCTATGTTTAATTCTATGTTTCCACTTGGTTTGATACACCATTTTTGACACACCCGCAAGCTCCTTGATGGACTCAACTACGAGTCCAAAAATGAAGACAATGGAAGGAAAAGGAGTTGGGGCACGTTCCCTAGCTTGCAGCATTTCAAAGGTAGAGGGGCATGCTGGAGCTTTAGGATGGGGATTAGGAAGATTGACAAGCATGTTAATTACTCACATAGACCTACAGAAACCAAATAACAAGTTGGTTAATGCATAGCTGGAACACCTTTGGTGCACAGACGAGCCACGAGCAAACACAGACTCATAAGACTCACCATGGCCCAGACTTGGGGGTGGGGGGAAACCATCACCTTCTCCCTTATAGTATACTCTATGCTTGGCCACGGGGCCAGCACCCAAATGTCATTTTGTCCCGGGACTCCCACGACTTTGGAGGCCCATAATTTTGTGTGAAAACCTCAAATTAAGGTGAAGTTTGAAGCAAAGTTATAGCCTTCGTCGATAGATTTTCAAAAATATGTGGCAAGCCACGTTCACACAAGGAAATAGGGGCGATTCTTGACTTTTAGTGGTCAGGAGTCAAATTGCCAATTTGCCTCCTAGCCCTTGTTTTGGCCATAACTTGTGTTTCAAGTCCTTAAATGGATCATACGAGCCCATTTTGAACATCTAAGTTGCAATAGCTTTCTAATGATATAAAAAACTTTCAATCTAATGAGTTTTGACCCCTACAATCGCCCTTTGAAGATTCGAGTGTCCATCGGGACTTTAATTCCCAAAGTGGGGGCTCACTTGGGCATGTGGAGGTTCATTCCCTCACATTCTCCCACACTCCCGGGAGCATGAAATGTGACTCCCTAGCTTCATTCTTGGCACGCACCTTCACAAGCCCTTGCCTTGGTCACGAGCCCAAGGCTAGGGTTGCAACAACTTTAGTTCCAAGAGCATGTTCCTCTAGATCTTCAGTTTATAGTACAATTTTGACATACTATGGTAACACTTGTTCAACTTCATCATTGTCTAGGTCTTCATCCCATTCTTCATCCCATTCTTCATGATTATATCGATATTGAGGTGAAACATATCATGAAATAGGGCTTATGTTTGTGGATCTCATCTCCATACCTCCCTGTACTTCTTAATACATATGTAGTATTTCCTTGGATTTGTACAAAGTGCCATGTCTTTGGGTTGACATACTCATTTCTACTTTTTCCCATTCCTTTTGTTGTAGATCTATAAGGGTAACCCTAAATGCATTGTCTTCCCATCCTTCTAGTTCAACTTTTGAACATTTTGCCCTCATTGTAACCTTGTTTGGACAATGGGTTACTTCATTACTTTGCGAGTTAATGCTTATTGAGATTCCATAACTACTACACATGACGTCCTATACCTTGTAGGTTGCTCTTCTGTCCTAGGTATTTTTGGCATGGTATATTGTACTCCTTGAGTATGAAATTGTGTTGCATCACTTGCTAATGACAATTTTCCCTCTATTACATTTTTGTCTTCATTTTGCTACATGGCTACTTGGTCTAATTATCTTTACAAACTTCAGGTTATTATTCGATTTATGTTTGTTGGCATTTTATTGCTTGTCCTTGGGAAAAAAAATCCATAAATTTAAATCCTTACAACATCTATTTTTCAAGATTCAATTCCTCACAAAAAAATTTCACCACTTTTGAATCTATAGTTTAGAAAATAACCAAAATTCTTCGCAATAACCTTTATGTACCTACTGCCACACAATAATACTACAACGATTGATACAACTCAAAATTTTGACCCCAAATTCATCTCAAGGATGGTCGCCAAATGGTAAATTGTAATGTTCCAATATTGCTTCAATTACAATTTTCTATTCTTGCACATATTCTATTTCAATTATACAAAATCTATACTAAAAATCCATACGTAATCCAAAATTTTCAACAACCACATTCCTCATAGCCCAAGTATCTACATAGTTATGAATCTGTCATAATTCTATCACAATTTACTTTTCATACTATTATGAAGGAAAAAATCAATTAGATCATGAAAAAAAAATAGAAAACAAAAGATGAAAGATCATAATTCAGTAACTTTGTGTACATCTTCAAAATTGTTTTATCTCCAAAACTATTCTTCTACTCTTTATCTTTTTTGTACTCCCAATATTAGACATTAAGAATAACTATTTAGGAAAAGAACTCCTAAAAAAATATCTAGAGCCTCCTTAATCTTCAACTTTTTTGCTTAGAGCATCATTTGAACTCCTCCTCAACAATCTTAATCTCACCTACCCTATACTTACTCAACTTGTTATGTCTAACCTATTTCAAAATAGACATCATAGTGCTACTCCCTATGCTTATCTGATCTAATTACTACAGTATAATCTTGCCCTTAACATTGTCTTCTTGCTTTCCTTTTGCCTGCATCTTCTCCTACATCTTTGTCCGTCTATCCAATTCATTGCATAGAATATTGAACATAATTTTTGCCCAATCTACCTCAATTCCCTCCTCCACTTTCATGAATGTTAATGCATTTTTGTTGTTCATGTAATTCACCTTCTCCCTCTAGTAAATCACAAATATAAATTGTGACCTAGATTTAGTAACATGTGACCTAACATAATAGGTTAGGGTGGGTGGTTATACTTAACATGTGGTCGAATTAACCTATTCTATTAACCTAACCTATGATATTAACCTAATTGGTTACAAAAAGTGATAAGGAACATTACACTAGGTAAGTAAATAGGTTGATAGGTTGGTTGTAGTTTGTAGAATCAGTAGTCTCCAAAACCTATGGTTGGCAAAACAAATAGTGGAACATGTGGTTAGACAAGGTGTAGTTTTAAAATTTTTGGATTATTAGTTTAATATTGATTAATGATTGTTTAAATGGTCTTATATGGATGTTTGAATTTTGAATTAATTAGTATAAAAACTAAGAGGGCATACTTGTTTAGAGAGACTTTTTAATGTCATTTTTTATTTTGTGTTTTTTTTCACTTGGAAACATGAAAGCATATTTGGTTTCAACAAGAATTTTCTTGAAGCTATGTGCAATTTGAGTACACGTTAGCTTATGAGTTTTAGATAGATTTAGAAACTTTAAAGTTAATGTACATGTTGTTTTAAGAACCTGGTGCTAGAAAATTCTTCCAAGGATCACTCAACTTATTAGTGTGTTAATTTTACTATTGTTAATTTAAGTTGGATATGGGATTTCTTTCTTTCTTTCTATCTTTTTTTTTGCTTCTATTCATGAGGATTTGATATGTGTTCTTGAATTTTCCAAGAACAAGTCAAGATGCTAAGAGGAAACTAAACACACCCATGGGTTGACACATAACATGTAGTGTTTCCCTATTGAAAGCTATTACCATAGTTGGAGTGGTCGATGCATGTGTACTGATGGGTGTGTATTACATTCTTGGTTGTCAAGACTGGTATTATGTTGTTTTGTGATCAACCCATTTGCTTGTTGTAAAACAGTTGAGCCTCTAATTCCCTAGAAGCTAATATTAAGTTTTAGTTTTTCACTATTGGCATCAAGGCTAACTATTGCAAGGGGCCAACTATGGCTCTTTCATCCTTGTAAAAGGATTAATCCTTGCAAAATCATGGTCATGATGATGATGATGTTGTTGGGATGGATGGCAATTTGTGTGTTTGTGGTAATCCTACAATGGACAACAATGGTGAATCATGTGACATGCATCCTGATAGTAGTGATCATAAACAATGTGTTGCCCACTCTTGATGCAAACATGATAAATATATTCAAGTTGGATTAGTGCAATTTGGCCTTAAAATTCAACTTGACCTTTCATGCTCAAAAATAATTACCCGTTATATGACTTTCTTATCAATATTCATGTCCTAACTTTGGACCTAACATGACCACTTTAGTGTGCAAAAAATCACCACATGTTCCCCTACTGATTTGAATTAAAACCATTATTATGTTCAAAATCATTAATTTTCTTTATTCAAATCATGTAAAATAGTGGAAAAAAATTTGGCTGGCCCATTCTGCTACTTATATCTAACCTCCACTGTCTTGAAAAATGTACAATGACCCTATAAATCTTATGCATTTTGTGAGTTCTCCTAGTAACAGTGAGACAACAAAACTCCATGTCAAATATGAAATCTAACATTTGTAGAAAAAAAAATTACACAGAATTTTGCACAAGATAATTTAACAAGATCTTGGAACAAAAGAAAATTGATGAGGACCACAACTTGACATTAATTGGCAAGAGAAATCCAGCTATAGAAGTTGAGTTCATTATGAACATGTAGTGAACATGTCATTAGAAAACCTAAATCACTTTATGTTCAAATTAGAAAAAAATAAAATAAACTGCGATTTAATCAAATTCATTGCATGCCTCTACTATAGCTTTATTGATTTCCACACATTGCATCATGCACATTGATAGCATTTGCTATTTCTTGTGATAGTGGTTCTATTAAATTCAAGGACCATTTTCTAACACATGCACTATAAGCTCTCAATATTTTATGTGATCATCTATGTATTAAGTAGAAAAAGGCTGATAAATATCAACAAGTCAATCTTACAAAGAATTGCCCTCTAGCATTGCATTTCACATAGATAACATTTTGAGCTTTTGAGTACGAGTTAGAACAGACACCAACCTTCTTCATTGCATCATCATTGATAAGTATTATGTGAATATGAATTTATTCACCATAATTATACTAATTGAAATTTGAAATTATTAAATTTTTTGAAGAAAATAAATAAATTGATATAGATGTTTGCATCATGCATTATGCACCATATACAAATATATATATATTTTAAAAAAGGAAAATAAAATGCAAATGGAATCATTATTTTTAATTATGAGAATCTTGAATTGATGTTAAATAACCTTCAATTAATCTAGAGTTTTTTTCCTCGATCATGGGGTTCTAGTTTTTTAATAAAATTAACAATTTTAAGAATTCATATTTAAAACTTCAAATTCAAATAATAATTTCTAAATTCAAATATCATTTTCAGAATTAAAATAATAATTTTCAGATTTGAATAACAAATTTCAAAGTTCAAATATTAATTTTGAGATTCATTACATGAAAATTATACATAAATATGCATATTTAATGTACACACACGCACACACGCACGCACGAACGCACACAATATATATATACCATAAATATGACTTTAATACATACATAAAAAATACCCCTATGTCACCATAAAAGACTTCTAGGATGCGACTAATTTGGTGACTATTGCAAGTAATGGGACAAATAAACCTATTAATGGATGAAAAAGGGCCTAAAATCCATCCAACCAATAGGATGAAATTTCCAATAATTGCATCATAGTTTCGAAAATGACCAAAATAGTTGAAATTTGGTCTTACAATTGCAAATATTCCCAAATTTAGTCACAAATAACTACAAGTCGCATGTAATCACAAATGGAGTGGTTACATTTTGGCTGATTTCTACTAGTGAACTTTCATCCAAATATTTCATCCATTTGTAACATTTATCCATGTACATATGGTTTTCATATGGCATAATTATTTTGGAATTAATTTTATCCATACATTTCAACTTGTTGAAACTTTCATCCAAAAAATTCATTGATGTTCAAACATCATCCAATATTTTTCATCCATTTTGTGATGTTCATCCATGTACATGTGGCAAAATATTTCCCATGTCATTTTACATGGCATGGGGATATTCTAAGAATATTTTATCCATGTCATTAAAATATTCCAAATATATTTGTTCTTATTCACAAATTTCTGCCCATAGGCTCATGTTCACGCTCATGTGCTCATTTCATAACTTTGTTGCCTATCATGATATACAAATTGCACAATCAAAGTTATTTTGGTCCATATCACACCTTTCAAACATGCCAAGAAAATCTTGGTCAAGATTTATTTCATCATCGTGGGCATTGTCATCAAGACATATATTAGGGGGAGCGAGCACCTCTAATGGATGGTAAGATTTAGAAGGTTCAAATGGATCAGTAGGGTGAATTCACTAGTAGAAATTTTGTCTTTTGCAACTTGTTTTATGCAACTAAAAACTGTCGCATGCAACTGCACATGTTGCATGTAACTCCAAAATAGTTGCATGTGAGATTTTTTAGTTGCATAAGACAAGTTGCAAAAGACAAAATTTCTAGTAGTGATTTCAATTAACCATAAAGTTCTTTGCAAAATTTTGGGTTTCATGTGTGTTTGCAAACTCATTAGGATTGTTGACCAATCCATATCAATGTTTAAAGCCACCTCAACATAAGCCATTTGAGCCATGTATAATGGCACCACATTGTGCTTGAAATCCCTTATTCCTCATATAGCCAAATCGACATTAACCAATTTTGCTTTCATATGCTAGTCCCATCAATTATTAACGGGCCACATAGGTTTTGACATCAATGTCATGCATGTGTGTGTACAAAAATTTGTTGATGTGACACCAATTGACATATGTGTCAAGCCACATAATGTGTCCAAGGGTTAGGTACATTTTACCATCCATCTTATGCCAATGGGTGTAAATAAGATAATATGAGCCACACTCGCCTACTTAGGAGACTATTTTTGGGGGAATATTCTTCAGAAATCTCTTTTTTAAAAAATGTTATTATGTCAAGGTTTATGTAAAGGATTTCAAGATTTATGTAAATTTCAAAAATTTTGAAATCTATTTATAAATCCTTTTAATGTTAAAAAACATGCGTTACAATGCTTAACGAATATTTTTGAGAGCTTTTTATTCATTGGATATTTTTTAAATGAATTCACATGGTCCAATGGTGTATTATGAACCTTATTATATATTTCAAAAATTATACTTTCAACATCAAGTTAAATTATCGCTTCTAGATGTGAACAATTAAACATGCATTACATTTGTTGTGGTTCTTGTTAGTGTGACTATACCCCAATTGATTTGAATCTTCCAAAATGTCCTTATTTGCGTAAGGCATTTTGCCCTTCACTCACTTCTTTGGAGGAGACCTTAACTTAGCTGTTGGTTACATAAGGTTTGTATGTTCATCCCTCAAGTATGCCATATTGTCTTTTAAAGTCTAATTGCTATATATTTTGAGTTAATATAGGGTTTAAATTATAGCCTAAAAGGTAAGTTTTGGGCTTCTGGTTTATTTTAAATAATTTAAACGTAAATTACATTCCGACTAAAAATGGTAGGTATAGTGACCATTAAGGAGGTTGAACCAATGAAATCTAGTAGCAATTGTAAAACATTTAAAATTTTCACACATTATAAAAGAAAATGGAGATAATAGGTGGGAATGACACCTTTATAAGATCTCACATTCTCTGATGTCCTCTCTCCTTGGAGGTAATCGACACATGTGTTGATATTTAATTGCATTATTTTGTCAAAAAATGGCTTGTTATTCACCATCCATATCATGACTGAATTTCAATAGTAACTTAGATTGGGGGACCCATTAGGGATTTTTTGGCACTTTTTTTTTAATTGGTAAAAAATTAGTATTTTTTAGTTTTTTGTTCTCTAATTTTTGGGAAAAAAAACATTAAACTGTTTTTTGTCAAATTCTATCCTAATTTGGTAACAAATAACCAAATATACAAGATGTTAAATATTTCTTACTTTCATGTTTTCTTATTGCCAAGTCTAGCTAAATCATCTTATGGATGATCACAATTTGAACTCCATCACAAATTTGAAAAAAAACACCTTGTGCTTCCAATTTATGACTTGTTTAACTTCTAACTAAATTGTAATCATAAGTTGGGAGGTCAAAGACAATGGGCACCCTTATGTAAAACTGAAATTCAATCACAAATTCAATTTGATCATGGGTGCCCCCACTAGCTTGTGACCAATTTTTTTATCATTAGCTTGAAAGATTTGCACCCTTGTCCAACTTATGACCAAAAGTGAATAGGTTCACTCATAAATTAAACAAGTTTGGTCACAAGGTTATGACTTATGTAGCTTGTGACCAAATTACAATCGCAAGTTGGAGAGTTCAAAGATTCAATATTTGTGTGCAATGCATGCCTAAAATTTTGCCAAAAGCTAAACAAGTCATAGACCATGGGTGCCTTTGTCCAACTTGTGATTAAGTTTTCAATTGCAACCTTGAAAGTAGCTCCCACACTATGGACATTGATATCCTTGTCCATCTTGCACAACACTATGTTGTGAGCTTGTGAGCATGAGTAGGTGAACATGATGAAATCTTTTTGAGAAATTTTTGATGATGTGGACAAAATATGTGCACAATATTCTTTGTCATGGACGAAAAAACCTTGTCTAATGTGAACACAATCTTAGTTGATATGGTAGAATATTTTACCACATGGACATGTTTTGTTGCATGTTGGACAAGTTCAATTACACACTAGAAAAGTTCAATCATGAGTTAGATTTAAGTGCCCATGGTTTGTGACTTTGTTTAAATTGTGATTAAACCTATTTAACTTGCCCCAAAATTTGGTCGCAAATTGGACAATGGTTCTTAAACTCAGTCTTAAGGACTGCATATCCATTTTCAATCACTTAGATTGTGATTGAAATTCAGTCACAATATGGACAATGTGTGTAATTTTACTTATAAAATTAAAATTATAGTGTTATATTTAATATGCATGTGGCAAGTTATGGTTTGTTTAAAAGTCATGAGCTCGTATTTTGATGTGTGTTAATTATGAGGTCATTAAATATTTGTTCATTAATTACAAGTAAATGATAGTAGTAAAAATTACTTTCAACCTATTTACTACACCAACATCAACTTGTGTGTCAAGATCGATGGAAAAATTGACACATCTAGATAAATGTCAACATGATGATCAACACAAAAACTATGTGTCATGTCATTTATGACAACCCTATGGTTAATTTTTGATGTCTCTTCCCCCTTCCACATGTCATCATTTGATTGCCATTTCATTATTCAATTTGGCAAGTTGATAATTTGACTATTAATAAAAAAGGTAATAAAAATGTATGTCAAAATTATGCCACATGACATCATTTAGTTATTAGAACCCACTTGTGTCACATTTTAATTGGTTCAAATTCCACTTGCCATCATCTAGGTCATCTCCCCATGCCACATATAACTATTGATTGTGGTGGCTTATTTGATTAAATGTTGTCTCAATGAACCACACCACATTTTACTAATATAGGTCAATTATTTCTATGACACATTTTATTACTTTTGACCATTATTTACATAAACACACTTGATTGATATAAACCAATTTTTTGGTGATACATTTAACTAACTATGGACATTTATTACATTCCCGCAGGGGGGGGGGGGGTTATTTGTGAAAAAAAATAAAAAAAAAATGAAAAAAAAAATAGGGGGCAAAATATAGGTTTTTTGGTAAAAATTTTTTTTATTAA
>Ga0116227_10008062_pt1 | contig 20119 bp, 16 predicted proteins | sample S1TSphgellanicum_FD_89693 | JGI IMG/M metagenome (GOLD analysis project Ga0116227, IMG submission 89693) | Host-associated microbial communities from peat moss isolated from Minnesota, USA - S1T2_Fb - Sphagnum magellanicum MG | ecosystem: Host-associated > Plants > Peat moss > Unclassified...
ATAAAAAAAATATATATATATATATATATATATATATATATATATATATATATATATATATATATATATATATATATATAAATCAATTTAGTACACTTTTTCTTTTTGAAAATTTCCTTTTTCAAATATGAATATGTTGATTTTTTATTTTCAAAATAGGATTAATATGCATAACAGTTATGCATATCGAATTTCAATTCTAGTTGCTTTTAAAAAAACTTGCAAGAGTACAACTTGGTGTCCTAAAAAAACATCAACATGAACAAAATTCGAAATAAAGTGACTTGTGGGGGAATTGAACCTTATTTCTATAAAAAAAAATTGCCCAATTCTAACACAAGTTCCTTGCCCCAACTACATCATCCACACAAACCCACCCCAACCTCATAAATTTAATTATTGCCAACCTGCATTTCTTCAAAAAAGTTATGCTCTTCAATCCAGTTATAATTTTGCCTTGTGAAAGATTTTTTTAAAAAAGTATTTCAAGTTTAACTTTGGCTTGCAACCCAACTAATCCTTCATCACAATAACAATTCAATCCAAGTTTTCCATTTGCAAGTGACATTTTAAAGTTGTCAATACCCTAGTAAGATTGAACATTTGTTCAATTTTTATTGTAAATTTACGATTCCAAGAATTTGTGTTTCAAGGAAATTCATATTTGGAAACTAGTTCTCATGGATGTGCCATCAAGCTAGCATGACACACCCCCAAACTCGTTGAAAGACTTAAATGTGAGTTCGAAAATGAAAACAACAAAAGAAGGAGTTAAGGGTGTTCCCTAACTCGCAACATTTTAGGGGGTAAGAAGGGTGTGATGGAGTTTCGAGATGGGGGACTAGAATGAGTGACAAACGAGTCAATTATTCATATGGACTTGCACGAACCAAACAACAAATTGGTTAGGGTTTAGTTGGAACACTTTTAGTGCACGGATCAACCATGGGAATACACGGATTCATAAGATTCATCATAGCTCAAATTTGGGGGAAGCCACCACCTTCCCCCTTATAGTATTCTTTGTGATTAGTCATGGGGGCTACACCCAAATGTCATTTTTCCTAGTATTCTCAAAATGGGAATCCTAAAATTTTCAAAATTGGAATTCATGTTGCTTTGGAAGCCCATAATTTCTTGTGTAGACTTATGATTGAAGCAAGGTCTAAAGTAAAATTATAGCCCTTGTTGAGAACTTTTCAATGATATGTTGCATGCCACCTACAGACATGAAATTTAAGGTGATTTTTGATTTTTAATGGTCAGAAGTCAAATTGACATTTTGACTTTTGGCCTTTCTTTTAGCCATAACTCGTGTTGTAAGTACTCAAATGGATCATGTGAACCCATTTTAAATATTTATGTTTTAAGAACTTTTCAATGGTATAAGGAAAATTTCAATTTAATGAGTTTTGACCCTTCAAATTGCTCTCTAAAAATTTGGAACTCCATAAAGACTCTTACTCCCAAAGTGAGAATCCACTTGGGAGTGTTTGGGCTCATTCCCTCACACTCTCTTGCACTTTCGAAAGTGTGAATGTGACTCCTAGTTTGCACTCTTAGCCCGCACCTTTCCATGCCTTTTTTTGGTTGGAACCCAAAATTAAAGTCGTGACATAACAAGTCTACACATGCAGATGAGGGAATACAAAGCTTTAAGAATAGAGATAATTCTCTAATAATTAATGCACCTTGTGAAGATTTTTCAAGCGAAGTCACCACACTAAACATACCTTTCTCAAGATCATTTAATCCCACGACATCAAGTGATGCAACAACATATGCATTGGCAATAAGTTCAACCAATTAAAACATATCATTAAAAGAGGAATGACAACCTTGACATCATATTTAGATACCAACCAAATTGCAATCCCATGTCCCACCAAGTTTTTCACAACATGAAACAACTTGAAGTGTGGATCCAATGTGATGACCATCATGTTGTGAACCTACTATGCATCAAAAGGCATAAAAAACTTTAAAAGATTTGATCACCTTTATAGCCTCTAATCACATTTGTTTTGCAAAAGGAAGATTTCGACATCAAACGCATCAATCATTATGAGCATGCTAGAAAGTCACAATAATTCAATTTCCATGTTCATAGTAAATGTATTAATTGTTGTCAAAGCATTTGACAACAACTAATGACCTTTGAATTGATTAATCGCAAATGTTGATACAATAGGATTTAAGCAAAAAATGACCACTTCAACAATAGCCCGCACTTGGGCTTTATTTACTTTTTGTTGTAAATTCACAAATTTTTGCCTTGCATAACAAAAAATTATGGCATTCTTAAACTTAAGGTTTTTGAAAACATAATGACCTTGTTGGCAAATCTGGTTTTCACATGAATTTTTAGTTTTTGATGCCTTATCTCACTTTTAGAATAAGCTCGTTCGCACTTTTGTAATCCTTTTTTAGACTCAAAGAATGAGGTGATTCATTGAATGGTTTTGATAGGCTAAATTGTCTTCAAGAATGAAAACAACCAAATGCAACTTGTGAATTGCTAAAAATATGTTATTTGCATCTTAATTAGAATGTCATCTTATTGTTTAACAAACATGTAATTTGAAGTAGCATGTGAACATTGAACAAAAAAAAAAAACACATTATAATTATTTTTTGTAATTTTGAAAAAAAAATTCAAATTTGTTTACACACACCTTATAATCAATTAACTAATTTTTAATCATCTTAGATTTTAACACATTCACCAAAAATTGTTGGAAAAAATAAAGTTTGTAAAAAATATTTCAAGTCCAACACTCTTCCATCTCCACGGTGACTTTTGTGATTGATTTTGGCATTTCCATCACCTTTTTGACCACTTGTGATTGCTATTCCATTTATTTCAATTTTGTTAGAAGATTTTGGAAATTGACAAAATCCAAAAACTAGTGAAAAAAAACAATCTCCATTATTTCTCTTGTGTTTCTTGTTTGATTTTTACAAGTGATTGTCAATTGAATGTTAGGTTCTTTGGAAACTTCAAGAGTTGGTCCATTGAAATTTTGTTGACATTGAAAACATTTAGAAATCTTTCACAAAATATTTTCATCAATGTCCATAAGGTTCAAAATACTTGCACCCCTAGGTGTAACTTGATTTGCATTGTTGTATGTTCTAAAGGCCTTGCCAATTTGCATCGTGCTTACATAAATGTTATACATTTTTTGGTATTAAACCCAATTGCAAACACATGCAATGGGTTCACTTTTGTGTTTATTGATATTTGTTTGATGTTTTTCACATCTTGACAACTTTGTCCCAACATTGCTTGAACCTACACTTTGGAATCATAACCCAAGGTTTATCAAAGTTGTTGACAATTTTCATCGAATCATATTCTAAAACCTTTTTTTCCCATAGCTAAACATTTTTTTTCATAAAAGTTGAGGAGTTGAATGATGGAATCATCTTTCCATTTTTTCTTATTAAATGGATTTGTGTTTTAAAAAGTTTATAATTGAATGTTTTCAAAATAAATGAGATCTATAATTACAAGTAGTAAGGACACAAATGTAAAATTTTGACTCTCTTCCCTGACTTTTAAAATGAAGTTTTCATTTGTGTGTTACAAAGTGTAAAAATATGCAAAATTTTATTTTTGCAAGCTTTATTACAATTTTATTTAAGTTGTAATGAAATCTTGGTTATGATGATGGATGAACAAGGTGGTGGGAATGTGCATAGGTAGTAGTTGCCACAATATGCTATCCCTCCTTCTTGTCACCACCGCCACTACTAGCAACACCATCACAATAATCAACGAGATCCTACTCGGATTTCTCATGTTTTTGTTGATGCCATGGGACATAATTCATTTGATAATATTGGCAACATTACTTGATCTCCTTTGATCTTCACACACCAATAAATAAGAGGCATTTCCAATTTGGATCTTAAGTTGATGCCAATGTCATTTTAGTGATTAGGTCATCTTGAATTGTCCTGCAGGGAGCTAGGATTTTCATCTAGGGTTTTCCTTAGCTCATATGGGTTTGTTGGCAAAGCACCCAACAAACTCAATCACATTGAAACCCACATCCACCCCCTTCCCTGGAAAGAAGAACCCGAAAGGAGAAAAAGAACCGGTGGTAATGAAGGTTTAGGTCCTTTAAAATTTTTAGATTTTCTTAGCACATTGGGACATATGAGAGCAACCACTTTCTGCAGCAAAGGAGGAAGATCATGATGACAACAACACCAACATCAACAGATAACAAGACAATAAAGGTAAAGAGGCTAAAGGAAGATATGTTTTGTCTTTTTGCTTTTCTTTTGTTTAAATTTTGTTTTGTGGTGGGTCCTTTTTTTTAATGTTTTCGTCAAGTTTAAAAAGTTTTTATCACCAAAAATCTAATCATTATATTCAAATTAAACACAATAGAATGTATTTACTACACATAAATAGACTTTGCCATAATCTTGGTTTAGCAAAGGAAGAAAAAAAAAATTAAAAAATTAAAATGTTTTGTATATGTGAACTTGTTAATACTTAATGGTTAATCATTCATTGATAATATGCTTTTTAAGATGTTTTTTTCAAAACAAAAGATTAAATCTAAGGTGTTTTTATGTTATTGAAATTGGGTGTTACATTAATTGAGTAGTCCAAAGAATAAAAGATTAGAAGTTTATGGGCCTTTAATTCTTGCACAATAGTTCTTTTAAAAGTATATAGGTTATGTCAAACTTAGTAGAGTAAGGATGATGATGTTGAAGGTTATGGCAAAATTGAAGTTCAGCTATCTTTTGAAATAAAACTTGCTTGTTTGTAACAATTCATTATCTTTGTCCATTTGATTTGTCCAGTCTTATGTGGTTGGCTTTATATATAGGTTTTAAATTACCATATTGAAATAAATAATCTTTAAAATGTAGGACCTATCTGCAATTGCGTAAATAGTTCCCAATCTATTATTTTGGTATTAAAGTGTTTAGGTTTTATTGAATCCGATAGCTTAGTGATTGTGACACATAGGCTTATAACGAAGTTTGGCCTTGGCATAATGTTGTAACAAAGGATTCCTTGGAAAGTTTATTACCTTTTTTCTTTTGTTTCGTTTAGTATTATGTGATTAACTTTGTAAATTTAAAACTGTCTTATAGCAATAGGTAATTTTTTAAAAAATGGGGCCCATGTTCATAGTAGACTTCCTATCTCTAAGGCACGAAACATCCCATGTCCCCCAATTCATCACGTCTCATCAAACCTCGTAGTTCCCATCACCCATTCGCCTCATCATGTGGCACCATCGACCTATCTTTCACCTCATCCCCCATACAAACCACAAACCACCCATTAGTTACCCCTCTGATTTTAACAAATCATACACCACCTACTAATGCCCCCTACTAGCCCCTAACCTTTCATATGAATGTGAGGTCCCAACCTTACACTTTTCCGAACCCTTTCAATCATGCATAATTAGGACATTTTTTTCCTCCCATTTTATTGGTCCTTATAGTTGGCCATGATCATACCCTTCAACCTACCCCCATTTCTTCAACATGCCCTCAACCTCCCCTTAAAGTCTTGTGCCCCACACATGGGTGCTAATTTATTAGTTGAGGGTTGATTTACCATCAATGTTTTTGTCAAACATTTATTTCATTCAATCCAAACCTTTGTGATCATCTTAGCCCAATACCTTCCCTTAACCCCAATCCACTTGCATAAACTTGGATTTGGGTTTCAACATTGGATGCCTTTGGGTCCTCTCACTTAAGCTTTTGCCATCCTTGTTTGTATAATCACATCCCTAACGTTTTACGGTATGATGTACAAGTGGCATTTCGTTTTCCATTAAATAAGCTAGCACAAGACTAGTACAATGTGGCAACTTGGCACTTGCTCTTTTTGTTACCCCAATGGTGTTTTCCTTTCCCCCCTTGTGGTGGGGCAATAGGGCATAGTGAAATGTGGATTCGACTCAAATGCTTTTTAACAAACAATTGGGAAAATTTGCAAGAAGAGTTTTTTTTGGAGGCCCAAGCTTTGTTTACTAGTTCAAGTTCAATCCCTTTTCCCTAACATGATCCTCCAACTCACAAACGCTTGCTCCGTAATTTAGCCCTTGGTTATGCAGGGGAATACTTTTGAGTAGCTCGCACTTTGGCACCATTTTCTTTCGCACCCATGTCTTCTGACACCACCTTAATTTTCATCACATTGCATTTTAAATCAGATGGCTACTTCCCACTTTTCCTCGAAGATTACGAACTAGACTAGGACTTCAAGCTTTCTTCTAATTCCTTCAAGTTGGCATTATAATGCATGTCACATTTATTGGCAAGTGGTCTTTCTGAAATGGTTTTTGAACACCTTTAAGATTGTTTTCACCTTAAAGATTCAATGAATGGATTCCTTTAGTTGTTCCAACTTTGTTTTCATATTGCATAAAGTCGCATTCCACCCAAAATTGCATGTGTCCTTGGAACGACTCGCCTTTTAACCATGACTAAGCTTTCAGGTGGAGTTCATCCCATTATAGTGGGGGAAACATTATATCGAATCACAAACCGCATTCTATGTCTTCAATTCTGTGAATCTTTTGCAACACACTTTTTCCAACACTAATTTAAAGTTGCAACTAAAGGTGGTTATGAAGTAGTAATCCATGGCATTAAGTGCACCCTGGACCTTCACCTCAATTGGGTTATTCTTCAATTAGACGTGGCAAACGCCTTTAATTTCATGTCAAGAGGGGTCATATTTCAAGGACTTTGTGCAACAAGCGGGGATATCATTCAACTCATCCCCTTTGTTTGTGCATTCTATGCATTTGAATCTCTTCTGTTTTACAATCATCGTAATTATGAAAGTGATGTCATAATCATCCCATGGTAGGTGATCTTTCGGGGGGGCACTATTTGTTTTATCCCATTTTAAAGCTTTACGTTTGATAGTTAATCATTTCTTCTTTTGTTTATTTTCATCCATTATAAATGACATTCACATCATTAGTCCTCCTTTAATTGTATCATCTACCTATGAACAATTTTAGACTAAACTTCGTGCGATAGGTCTTTTTATCCAATTTCAGAAATGCATTGCATGGTCACCCTCTGGCCTACCACCAAACTTCAACACTCCATCCCAATTTCCCAACCCATTTGAAGGAATTAGAATTTTGGGGGTTCCATTGGGCACCTTAACTTTCACATCATCTTTCATGAAAAATGCCTTGCAAAAAAATGTTTAACATGTCGACCTTTTTCTTAGAATGGGTGATGTTTAAGTGACTTATGGAATTTTAATTTGTTGTTTCATGCAATGCTCATCGTATCTTTTATGATGCACACCATCTTCCATTTTAAAAAATCCTTTATTTTTTAACCCGTGCATGTTTTCCTCTATTTGAACAACTCATCGAACAACAAATGGTTCAATTTCAAGATTCCATCTCAAAGCATCTGCACCATCATACCTTTTCCAACATGCTCTTCGATGGGACATTTGAAGCCCATTGTGTTCAAATTTTATCTTGTTCTGGCCTAAAGGTAGACATTTGGCTTATAGTTTGACCAATTTACCTAGCCTTTCAATTATCTTCCCTAGTTTTTTGCACAACACTTCATTTGCAACTTGGAGTACCCCATTCCTCAATTGCAAGCATCTTTTAATGTGTGTGCACACATCCCATCGACCCTACGGATATGCACCTCTTACGTTGTGTTCATGGCAACAAACACATTGGAACCCATGATGCAATTTGTGACACCTTTGTCGCCATTATGTGAGATGCTGGTTTCCATGTGGGCATGTGGGATAAGAACAATTATATGCATTCCTTCAACCACATTTAACTCCTCTAGTTGATGAATTGACATTATGTTTACCAAAAATGACATTCGCACTTTAGCCAACATTGTCATTGTTGACCCAACACAAGCGGATTTACTTCCTTGATCTTGCAAAACTCAAGGATTTGTTGCCTCCTAATGTAGCTCAAGCCAAAGAAAAGAGCTATTGCAACTGACACCCCACTGATCAATTCCTCCCCTTGGCAATTGAGGTATTTGGTTGCTTACACAAACATGTCAATGTGTTTTTACACGACTATGCCAATGCCACTTGTAGCTTGAAGGGGACAAAAGCCCCTCATTTTTCTACCTTGGTCATTTTTTTTCGTCAAAAAGTTTTGATCAAATTACAAAAGATGCAAACATTTTCCATCTTAAATCAGGCGATAACCGTAGGTTTAGCTATTTGTTGGCTTCCACCTCTTGAAGACACACATCCCATTACCACGACCAATCTATTGTAAGCCACTGGTTTTTGACATATAAATATGGCTAGCCATCCACAAGTGGTCGATTATGGACATGGAAAGATTTTCACAACTACTTTGAGCTAACTTGATGTCATGTCATTCTCCTTTTTCATTTATTTTACTCCTTTGTACATTTCACTAATGTATGGTGCATTTCTTAATAAAGCTTTACAAGTCTTTGATGATGATGGGAAGGATAAAATGAAAAACAAATGAAAAAAATAATAAAATTTGATGAAAATGGGAATTAAGAAGTGAATTACAAATTAAAAAGCTATTTGGTGATTTAAAATTGAATTCGGGGCTAAAAAGTTCAAGCGTCATTTAAAATTTTAAAAAAATGTCATATTTTAGAATTGTTTACGTATTTACTGAATAAGCAAGGTATAGAAATGGGGTGAAGGAAAGCTAATGGGCTGGAGGGGAGGACTTGGGGCAGGGCGGAGGAGGCCTAGGAGGAGTGACGGAGCTCGTTCGCATTCACGGAGCTCGTGAAGGCGAAGTAAGATGCTTGAGGTTTCACGGCTGGCGAGAGTAGAGAGGGCGTCCACCAACAATTTGTGGCGTGGGTGTTGAAGAAAATTTTGTCTGTTGTCGTCGTCGCTCAGCGTGTCTGTGTGTATGTTTTGCCGGGTCTTGTGACTCACTGTTGGGATCGAGAGTGTTGATCGGGTCCATTCTTGTGGGGCGCTTGGGTAGGAGCGGAGCTCATGATCAGCAGTTGGGTCTAAGTTAGTCCTGCAGCTGGACCTACATTGTTGTTGATATCTAGGCGTATAGGGGACCGGCCAGCGTGCTTGACTGGTTTACAGCCGACTTTTGTCTTGAGCCTTTTGCGGCTGCCTTGAATTTTGTGTGCAAGAAAGAAGTAGGTGGTTACCTGCATAGATCACGCGCAACATGTTTGTTTAAAGATAGATGAACCGCCATTGATGCTTGCAGGTTGCGCAGCAGTCATTGAGGTTGCAGAAGAGAATGGCGATTGCGCAATCCTAGCAGCTAGGGCAGTCAGCCTAGTACTGAAGTTGAGGGAGAATGATGAGAAAGGGTAGCTGTAATTTGGTCGAAACAGCTTTTGATCCATCGACAAGTCCCATGAATCACTCGGGCTTAGAATCATGGCTCATGAGTCCAGCTCGAATCTCGTTTTCAACTGGCTTCGTTGACGCGAACAATATTGGGGTGGTGGCCGGGGCGGCGGAGCTATCTGCAGCTGAGCGGCATGATGTTGAGCTATGGCGGGACGCGGATGTCGGAGCGGATTTCGAGTTTAATAGTATGGCAGCTACGTCGACTGTAGACCGTTGCTGGCCCGGAGGAAATTACATGTTCAAGCCTGCTGATGAGCTTTTCCATAAGGGCAAGCTCCGGCCTCTAAGTCTCGACCTGCAGCTCCCAGCTTCACGAAACCAGGTAGAGATGTTCAGCTTAGGAATACAGGAGCTGCTGCAACCGGCACCGTCGAATATAACCTCAGTTCCAAATGTAATCGCTGAGGAGCTGCGGAGCTGTACGCCGACCTCTAGCGCGACGCGGTCGAGAATGTCGTTGAAGAATGATCAATCTGCCGCCACATTTCATGCGGTTGCGTCGAGTCCCGATCCGAGTGTACCGAAATCTCCAAGGTGGAGAGAGGTTTTCGGGCTTTTGCGAAGAGCTCGATCTGACAGCGGTAGGTGTCGACCCACTCGAGAACCACCTGAGAAAGTCCCTCCATCGCGGATTCCTCCTCCGTTCGAACACCCTGACGAATGCTCCATTGTCGAAGCTTGTTGTCTGCAGTCATCGAAGATGCTAACGCACGAAGGTCGGCAGAATATTCTTCCCCGCTACACTCCTATAAGAGGAGTCTCATGCGTACCTCTTGGTTTGGTCGACCCTAGTGTAGCCTCTAACCCTCTAATTCCTGTATCGCATCTTCGTCCTTCAGTTTTATCTGCAGGTTTGCAAGTAGCCGAGTCTCCTCCCATTCCTCCTTCAATGCTGGAAACAGCCGAGGTACTAACTATGGAAAGCAAAGAGACGCAGCTCTCATTGCAAGCGGTCCCAAGACTTTCTAGATTGCGGCCTTCAAGAGACTGTAAGCTGAATCGGCTTGGAGCAGAAGGCAATACCTCAAGTGTAAGAGTGACGCCTGTTTTGAACATTCCACAACTGTGCATCGGCCAGGCTGCGATCATGGCCGGGTCGAGGAGCTCCTCCTCTTCCTCGTCATTTTGCAAGGGACGTCTTCTTGCCAAGACTTTGCGCTCCTTCTTCTTGTTCTTCAAGAAAGACCATACAGCGGATTTCAAGCCTCCTCTGACGACGGCCTCCTAGAACCCTAATAATTTCTGCAACAAATATATGTATATATATATATATAGAAGCTGAAAGAAATTTGTCACCACCCACAACAACAACATCATCAGAACATCCCATCAATATGAGGTTCTTCACAAGTTGCAATTTTCTGTCTCCAAGTTTTTGAGCAACAGTTCTGCAAAATCCAAGCTCAACTTCCATGGGTACTATTATCACATACTAACTAGGAGCTGAGAATGAAATTTATTGGTGTTCAACAAAACCGAATTTTCAGTGACAAAATTTGTTCATAAAAAAAGGGCAAGATGTGTTTGGGTTTTTTCATGCATGGATTCTGTGTAGTTTGCTGAATTTTTGTGACCCTTGCTCAAGAGTTTGTGAAAAGCAAATCAATATCTGTTCTGAAATTGCACAGAACAGATTGACTGTTTGATGATGAGTTTTCTCCAATTTATCTGCTCTCAAATGCACAGAACAGATTGTCTGTTTGATGAGTTTTCTTTCCCAATTTATCTGCTTTGAAATGCACGGATTGTCTGATTGATGAGTCTTTTCCAATTGATTTGTTCTGAAATGCACAGATTGTCTGTTTGATGAATTTTTTTCCCAATTGATCTGGTCTCAGAGCTGGTACTGGCACAACTTCTCAACTCTGAATTGTCCTACCTGGTCCATGAAGTGCAGCAAAAAATCGAAAAATCTATCTCCAAAATGGATCTCCAGATAATGATTCTGAATTGTAATGTCATATAAATTCTAGCTCAAGGATAATGCACTCAAGGATGAATGCAGTTTTGTTTCACTCTGAGTAAGAGTATTGAGGTGGCTATCAAATCCCTTCAACAATTTGGGTGTAATTTGACAAAATTGTAAGGGAATTTTGGTTCAACTTGAAGCAAGAACTGATTATGAATTACAAACTGGGTATGAAATGCAGCCCATGCTGATGATATATTTGCTGCATGCAACTTCCCAATGAAAATTATGCTCTTTGATGACATTGCAGGCTGCATGTTTGGGGTGCAATGTTTACTTGGTACTGTCTTTTTTCACAAGTTGTCAAATTTGAAAGCTAATGGGGTTTAGGGTTAGGTCAGAACTCAATCATGTGCATGGGAATATTCCGACAGGTCACAGTCCTGTCACTTACTTTCATAAGCTAACATAAATTTCAATGCCGTGTTTGCTTCAGTTGAATTTCCTGCACTCATGCACAATCAAACCTATACAATACTTTCCAAAATTGGTGAATCCTACTTGAGAGCCAACCTTGTAAAGCAAGGTATCTTCCAATCCTCAGTTACACATCTTTGTGGATGATTCTACTTGATGGCTGCATCTGGTAGATTTTTGACATTTCAGCTGCATACACAAAGGACCCAAATCTCTGAAGTCTACAAGTTGCTGTACATTGACGACCAACTCCATTCATGCAAATGAAATCGTGGTGGAACCATGAAGGGCTTGCTAGCCAACATAATGGATGGTGCACTATTCTTACCCACATAAAATGTCCCATTAGGGCCATGCAGTCCTTGAAAACTGGTCGAGCATCCCGTCTGTGCATGCAGGGGCTCACTTCTGCCTGACAATTTGTTTCTGCTTTCCCAACCTGCTGAGAACCATCTTGGAAACCTACCTGAGCACCATATTTGAGTCTGTTCCAGCAATCACAAGGAAACCTACTAGCACAGATATAGCTACCTGGTACACTCGGAGGGTTGAAGTCTGAGAGGTAGGTAACACAGATACACAGATATTGTTGCAGGATCCCTCAACAGAACAACTACTGAACACTCTCATCTGCCTATGCAGGATTCATATTCAGATTCTGTACACTTGATTTTTCTCTACACTTTGCACAACAAAATCTGCTTGAGCAGGAAGAGTGAAAAAGTCTCCACAAAAAATTAAGATGATTCTGAAGACCTTGAGGCTGAGATCAATCAGAAAAAGAGAATTCAGGCTGAGGACAATCACATTCTGCATTGGGCTGTAGAGAATCCAGTTCTTCATTGATCACCTGTGTGTTTGGGATGGGAAGTTCTTCATTGATCGCCTCTGTGTTTGGGATGTGATGTTCTTCATTGATTGCCTGTGTGTTTGGGATGGAACTAAGGAAGGAGGCAGGGGTGGATGCAGGATCGAGCTCCCATGATCCTGATGGCACGCCCCGAGCTTCACATCCAAGCATACGATGTTCAAGAATGCGGTGGGAAAATTGTGCAGCCACATTCTTGGCTGGGATCCAATATGCCAATCCATTGTGCCCTGTGTTAAATAATGTTCTGAAGCCAACAACTTTCAACAGGGGTACAACTTTCAAGCCTTGTTCAGCTGAGAAATTGTTCCGTACTTCCACAAGCTCATACTCAAATTTCTTTGCCTCTGCATCTTTGCAACCTATCTTCTTGTCCCATGTTTTGTATAAAGCCCAGACCTCACCTTCTCTTGGATAGATTTTGAAAATGCCCCTTGAAGTCCTCTCAATCTCTACTCTGTGAGAAAATGCAGGTAGATTCTGTACAGACACAAAACTCATCCTGAATTCACCACTTGAGACACAAAGATTTGAGGTTTTCACAAAGCAAGTTGCAGGAAGTACAGCTCCGAAAGGTTCAAGCCATTCAATTGAAGCCTGAAAAGGTTTCCGCACAATCTTACAGACACGGCCATAAAATCTGGGCATCCCATCCTGGTCATCATAGAGTGCCCAGTACTGGTTGATCTTGATTTCACTCTCAGTGCGATGCTCATCAAAGTCATGGAAATCACAACTCTGAACTTTGAACTCTCGTTGGCCCTCAGAGCTTTGAGCATCCACTGAGCCTCCAGATGTAGCCTGCAGATATTCAGAACCTGACTTCTTTCGTTTCTTGGTGCTGATGGGGTTTTGAGCTCTCACTTTCTTTGCGTTTGTCAAAGGTGATGAAGAAGGTAAAGTTGCCTTATCACATCTCTTGGAGTGAGATTGAGAGCTCAAAACATGATTGGTATCTCCTTGCGAGTTCTTCACAAACCTATTCTGGCTTTTATTTGAATTGCTTCCGGCCACATTCTTCCCTGCCACACCAAACAAAACTTCAATATTCAAATAGCTCATTCTCCTTTCATTGATGGTTCAGTGACTGTGTTCCTCCTCGTCACCTCCTGCATACAAGGCTCTTTCCTCATTCCTGGCAGATGTAGAAGACCTAATTATCATCCTCACTACATCAGACTCTTCATTTCTTGTTACAAGAGAAAGAATGATTACCTCACCTTCATCAATTATATCCTCGCCATCCAATTCGTAGATATTGGCCTCTTTACTTTCCAACTCCTGGCAAGGCAGGGCTTGATAAGGCCTGATTTGTGGTGAAGCTTGTTTTGATGATGATGGTTCGTTGATGGAAAAGCATCTCCTGTTTCCTATCAATGGAGATTGCTCCTCCATAGCCTTCACAACACACTCTTTTGGAGCTTTTCCATCATCTATAACCTTCTGGAGATTCAAATACTCAGTCTTCACACGATCAAGCTCATCCTCCACCTTCAACTTCTCATACTTAAGCTCTATTTCCAATCTCTCATATCTCCGCACTTCTTTTCCCAGTCTCTCATCCAAATTCCTCCAAGAGTCCATTGCAAAGTCTAACATCTCGATAATGACATCCCGCAATGCAGCTGTATCAAGGATGACATTGAACAAAAAAGCTCCTGAGGAACTTTGAAACAAAATCAGTTTCACCTGTTCATCTTCCAACCGACAGAATTGGAATTGGACACCATAGCTCAGCTTTCCAAGGAGAGAATGTGCCCTATCAATGTACTCAAGGTTTGAAATCTTGGATGTATTTGCAGTCTGTGTTATGGAAGCTTCAGAAGGACAAGCAGTCCATGCATGAACTCCATCAGAAATGCAGAGATTGAATCCAGATGGGAACCATGTGCCCTTGATATACAGGCATTGAGCTTGGTAGTTGAAGCCAAATCTTTCCACTTTGTCTACCTTAATGCACGTTGTGTCAACCATTGCTGCAAATCTCCTCGAAACTATCTACTCCAAATCGAAATTCAAAACTACAGAACAGTACTGCTATCTTCTTCTTCTTCTTCTTCTTCTTAAAAACGTCTTCGCTCCTTGAAAGGCCGTTTCAACTATCCCCCAAATTTGTAGGATGAAGAAGTCAGAAACAGGGGCGAGAGGGGCCTGAGATAGAAGTTAAATCACCGAAACTCTTACTAGAACCACAAAGTGAAGCACCAAAACTCAAGGAACATCTTCACCCCTACATTCTCTAGTCTCTTAAATCTCCATACCTGGACAAGCTCGAGTAATCTTGCATGGTCTCTAATACTGCTAAGTAGGCCAGACGGGAGCAGGTCGGTGCAGTAGGGTCCAAACTCTTTCGGCGCGAAACGGCAAAGTACATTCTCGGATAATTGTTACTTGACAAAATGTTGAGGCCGATCAATTCGCAGCGTTGCTCCAATCTGTCGAAGAACTTCTCGAAACCATCGGTCTCCTTCTTCGTCTTCTGCTTCTGTTCTACTTCAGTATGCAACATTATTATGCAAAAAAAAAAAAAAAAAAAAAAAAAAAAAACAAAAAACCCACCAAAACAAAAAAAAATGAGAAAAAAGAAAAAATAAAAAAAAAAAAAAAAAAAAAAAAAAACAAAACAAAACAAAAAATCTCCACAAGTTCTAGAAAACGTGAATATAGTTCATTCCTCCCCTTAGAAGAACTCCACCTGCGTGACCGTTGCCATTTCCAAGCAAATCTCCCGGCACTAAAAACCTCCGTCTACCTCCCACGCTTCCTTGTCTGTCTCTCCACACGCTCTGCTGTCGCTATCCCCCTTTCCCACCTCCTCTCCTCCCTCTCTCTCTCTCTCTCTCTCCCTCCCTTACTCATACGCTTCTCTCGTGTGGACAGAAATTCATTAGTTAGGGTAAACAAACTTAGCAGGGAGCACTAAACCAGTAATCCTCCGAATGTGGCACCATTTTTCTCCCTCTGCATACAGGATTTAGCTCAATAATCAGGCATTAGGCCCGCTTTACACTAGGAGTCAGGGCCGAAGAAACTTGAGGCCAACTTTGAGCATTTTTGGCTTCATGTTTGGCCCCAAGTTACTAATAAATGCTAGAACATTGATGTCAGGACATTAAAAAGTATCATAAGGCAAAAGAAGAGTTATGAAAATTCAAATATTTCACCATGCAAAAATATAATCATCCAAAAAATCCTCTAAAAGAAACCAAAATCCTTCAAGATATCATACCTCTACACCTAATCTTAAGTTTCAACACAAGCCAAAATATCATCTTTCAAAAATCCTCATTTAAAAATAGACCTACTACCTAGGGGCCAAAATCCCTTAAGCTACTATACTCTATAATGAATCTAAACACAATATCCTTGCCTACCAAGGCAAGGCCAATAAATGCTGGAACATTGGTCCCAAGGGTTGCAAATTGGCCTCCCAAATTTGATGGTATCCTTTTTCCAACCTTGGGGCCAGTACAAGCCCATAAAGTTCAGCATTTATTAGTAATTTGAGGCAGATTGAAAAGATTTTTTCTAGTTCAGCCTTGACTCCTAGTCTAAAACCCTTGGGGTTGATTTCCACTTTTCCACCAATAGGAATGCTTGACTTGGGTTGAACATTGGCCCTGACTCTTATGGTGCATTCACACTTGATGTTAAGTGAGTGTTAAATGAAAATCTAGGTGGCATCCTAGGTGGCACACAATGTTAAATAGGTGATAGCTTAATGTTAAGTGAATGTTAGCTTAACATAAAATCTTCATGGTAAGTAGGTTTAAGTCCTAAATGATTAACATGATGTTAGGGGACTCAACACTAGAGTCCCTAACACCAAGTGTGAATGCACCTTTAGTATAAAGCGGGCCATAGATTACAGCTAATTAAGACTCTTGACTAAACTAATTTGAGCATCAGATCGAGATATTAATAACAATTTTGACTAAACCAATGCAGCATCACATCAAGCTACCAAGAAATCATCATTTTGGAGCTTAGTTGAGCAGCAAATCTAGCTAATAAGAATCTTGACTAAGCTAAATTGAGCATCATATTATCAAAATTAAGACAATTAAGCAACAAATCAAGTCAATAAGAATCTTGACTACACTAATTGAGCATCAATGGGAGCTGATAAGAATCATGATTATGCTAATAGAGCACCAATTGAAGCTGAAAAGACTCGTTATTAAGCTAACAAGAAATCATGTTTGAGATAGTTGAGCAGCAAATCAAGTTAATAAGAATATTAATTAAGCTAATTGAGAATCTGATCAAGCTAATAAGAATCAAAGTTAAGACAATTGAGCAACAAATCAAGTCAATAAGAATCTTGACTAGATACACCAATTGAGCATCAATTTGAACTAAGAAGAATTACGATATTAAGCTAATAAGCTCCAAATCAAGCTGAAAAGACTTGTTATTAAGCTACTTGAGCATCTGATTGAGCTAGGAAGAACCATGATTAGACTAATTGAGCCTCAGATCAAGCTAAAAATAGTCATGATTAAGATAATTCAGCAATAAAATTTCAAGTTAATGAGAATCTTTACTGAACATTCTGAGCATTAATTCAAGCTAATAAGAACCACCAGTAAGCTAATAGAGTGCCAAAGCAAGCTAATAAGACTTGTAATTAAACCTAAATGGGCATCAATTCAAGGTAATCAAAATTAAGCTAACATGGAGCACCAACTCAAGCTAGTAAGATTTCTGATTAAGCTAATTGAGCATCAGAGGAGCAGCTGCAAGGAGGATGATTCATTCAAAGTGCTGATTTCAGCAGCTGGTGTCACTTTGTGGTTTCTAAATGTGTATGTGAACTGCAGAGATTGTTGGAAACTCAGTCTCGGATAAAAGGTAGTTCAGGTGCTAAGAAGGATTTCCAGGAGAGATTGAGACCTTTCCTCGTGTCTGTATGACTCCTGGATGTCATTGATCATGTTGATTCTTCCACAATAGTTGATCAAGAAGCAGATATCTCATGGACTCAATGGCTTCCAATTGGTATTGCAGTTTTGATGCTGTTGTTCAGTTTCCAGGGTGAAAGGCAGTTGGAGAGAGTTGTTCCAACTTGCCCATGGTCTACTATGTGAACTCCACTTGAAACCTTTGGAACTCATGAGCAGTTGTGGGAGTAAGAAGGTAAAATCTGGAGACTTTGTCTAGCTCTCTGATAGAATCTCTCCTATTGCCTGGATCCTTTTATCAGTGAAAAGCAATTCTGAAATGTGTCCTTTGAAATGCAGAAGTTGGTTATTTCTATATATCACTTGTGAGGATCCCAACCAACTATTGAAGAACTGTGTTGCTCCAGCTTGTATTTAATCTTCTGCAAATGTTTATGGGCAAAAATCAAAGAGTGTCCCTTGCACCCAGGACTTCTTCCCTCTTCAAGCCATGAATCCAGATGGGTGAACAGAACTGGTTCATTTCATTCACGAGTCGGTTTATATAGCATCTTTCTGAAGCTTCCTAAGAGTCAGTGATCTCCATGCAGATGATAAATCTGCATTTTAAATATGGTTTAGCTTTTGGGGCAATCAACTGACATTTTGTTATGCATCACCCTGCAGTTTTTTGTTGACAAGATTATTATGCAAAGGTCTTGCATTCTTAGTTGAATAAAGACATGTGTGTATGGCCTTAGAGGTGATGGCATAAGTAGTTGAAATGAAAGGGATTGCATCACACAAGTTATACAAACTGGGCCATCACTTGCTGCTTGATATTTCATGAATGTCACCTGTATAGAAAAGTGCCTTCTTGGTATTTTCTAGCTGCTGCATCTGTGGCTTAACATTTTATTAATGGAGTATATGCAGGTTGTGCCATTTACAACCTTGGAAAAGACTTCTGTTTTAGACATGGTTGCTGCAATTGAAAATGTGACCCAAATAGTGCACATCTCTAGTTAGCTTTCCAGATTTTTTATGTGCTGTAGATGCAGGCAGAAGTTATCTGAAGTTTGTGCAATGGTGATTCACAGGAGAATTCTCTGTCCAGACAAGGTAAAACCCCATGCGGTTTTTTTATCAAAACCCCATGCGTTTTGAAGCCTTGGCATCTTTGTAGATCTTCTCTCCCATCTTGGGGAATTCTTAGAGAAATGATTTGTACTTTCCTCTGACACTAGCTCTGGTTCTATCATTGTGAGTATATAGACACCTGTAGGAAGTGTGGTCAATATTTTGGAAAACACTATTGACACTAGCCATGAAGCAGCTCTGGGTTTTGCCATTTCAAACTATGGGTTTGTTGTATACCTTGCTTGTGTGTGGCAAGTAAGCAGCTCCTGGAAACTAGCATCAGTAAACACTGTACTATTGCACCAGTCTTGGTCTTTTGGTTAGAGTTCTCACTTGTTAGAGCTTTCTCGTTGCCACTTTTCATTAATGAATTGCATAGTCTATAGCAAAGTTTTTACTACATTTGTTTGTGTAGAACTCCACTTCTGTTTCTATATTTGGTCCAAAAACTAGGATGTCCCAACCCAGAGATCCTCAGATAACATCAAACAATAGTTATAAACATGTCTATTTCGAATATCTTGCATATCAAAACTTCTTTGAAATGTCTAGAGATGATCATCCAAGGCATAGTTATAAACATGTCCATTTCAAATATCTTGCACATTTAACTTCAAAATGTCTGGAGATCCTCAGTCAAACTCCCAATTATCTCAAGTTGGTTCAAAAGATCTGAAACAGGAAGTACTTACACAATTGCAAGCTTTATACTATAGAGGTAGTTCTAATGGGTCCAAAAAGTGGACAAGATGCTTTGAAGCATTTCCTCGGACATGCAAAGCATTCACAGTCACAATCTGAGACAAGGGCGAAAAAAACAACAGGAAGAAGAAAGAGGCCACATGTGCCAGCCAATTCAGGCTCCACTATAACATGATGCACCAGATTATGACATCCGTTGCAATGTGTTTGCTATGGCAGATTGTGTGATTCAGAAGAAGTTTTTCATTTCAGGATTTCATTGGATCAATAGAAAGGCTGTTGTCAGGCTATCAGCAATTCCACTGATGAGTCAAAACTCCATACTCTACAATCTCTCCCTGTGAATTCTTGCTAGATCTCTCTCTCCCTGGAAAGTCTTGCTAGATTGTCTCTCCATGAACACATTCAAAAGGCATGTGAGAGATTGAGGTCCGAATTTTTTGCAAACATGATCATATGACAGTGACAGTTTCTAACCCAAATCCATCAGCAAGTAGTAAAGCATTTGGTGGAAACTGAGCAGTAATGTGAAGGTACTTCATAGATGAAGGTGAAATGTCACATTTGAATTGGAATGAAGTTGAAATGTCACACATGAACCTGAAGAACTATGTACATCTTTGCAGGTTGAGAGGCTCAAATCCTGAGGCAAATTTCATCAGATCTCACAGTGATCGAGAAAATGAAGCAGGGATCAATGGTAGCTACTTTATTTACATCCGGGAACTAAATCTTCTCTTCAGCCTTGGGGCTATTGC
>Ga0116227_10008063_pt1 | contig 20105 bp, 48 predicted proteins | sample S1TSphgellanicum_FD_89693 | JGI IMG/M metagenome (GOLD analysis project Ga0116227, IMG submission 89693) | Host-associated microbial communities from peat moss isolated from Minnesota, USA - S1T2_Fb - Sphagnum magellanicum MG | ecosystem: Host-associated > Plants > Peat moss > Unclassified...
CGCGACAGCCGCCGGGGTCGAGATGCCAACCGTGCGCCACATTGAGCAGTTTTTGGATCTGTACCGGGACAAGCTCCGCGTGTGGGGCGTGATCGGGATCGCGGAGCACCGGCAGCTGCTCTCGACGGTACGGTACTTAGCCGAGAAAGAGGGATGTCGGCATGCTATCATCGATTCACTGATGGCGCTGGACGTGGACTCAACCGACAATGAAGCTCAGCGAAAATTCGCGAATCTGGTATCAGCTACCGCGCGGGCGTACGGAGTACACATTCACCTTGTGGCACACCCACGCAAGCCCATGGGACCGGACCAGGCTCCGAATATCTGGGACGTTGCTGGGTCTTCGGATCTTGGGCGCCTCGCTTACAATGTATTTTTTCTACGCCGTGGGGATATGGTCCCGGGCGATCAGGGCATCGGATCGATGGTGCTCACTGTCGTCAAGCAGAGAACGCGGGGCAGGATTGGCGAGCAGACCAGTTACTTTTACAGTCGACAGAGGCAGTTTCATCGAGATCCGTACGCTCAAGAGCCTACGCGGTACCTGCCTGATGGTAACTATCCGGAGCCGGGGCTGATGCAGGAGACCCCGGCCCCGATGCTGGACCCGTACCGTGTCGAGCGTGCGCCGGTATCGAGCGCGTGGGAGACGTGATTACTGTGACGGAGGTGAAGCATGGAGATTGAAATGGTCACCAAGGTGGACATTGATGTTCCCACCTTAGCCAGGATCTTTGCCCAACTAGACGACGACGACATGTGCCAGTTCTTCGTCGAAGTCCACCGGCAGGCCGAATTGGTTGGGCCGCAGTTCGCTAATCAATGGTACTACCTCGGCGGCCACCTGCGTAACTGCAAGTGCTCTAACGAGGGAACTCGCGAGATGCTGCGCAACATCGTCCATTGGATGGACCACAGCACGCACGGTGTTGAGGACACCATAGCCAACATGCTTAAATTTAATACACAGGTGAAGTCATGACGCCGATTCCAATCAGCGCAGCGAAGCGCATCGCCTTTGATTACGGCTATGACCAGGTCGTAATAGTTGGTCGCAAGGTTGGTGCGGACGGCGGAGAACATTGCACGACATACGGCGTAGACAAAGCAAACTGCGATGTCGCTGCGCGCATCGGCAATTTCTTCAAGCACAAATTGATGGGGTGGACGGGTCAATCCGACACAGAGGAGAAGCCGTGAATATTGATTTTTGGGAAGGGTTTTTTTTAGGCGTGATGGCGTACCCAGTGATAGGGCTGCTCATCGGCGCAATTGTGATTGGCATATTGGAATACTTGGACCGCGTTGTTGAGCCTCGAATGCTTAAGCGCTCCCGCATACGTCAATCCGACGGAGATTCACCTAATGAATGAGCAAGATTGTAAGTATTGCTGGATGGGGCCGCTGGGGATGCTCGTCATCTTCTTGGTTATGCTCTACTCCGTGGTGTCGTCTTGAGGGCGTCTGACTACGATACCTTGGAGTCCCGCATCCGCGAGCTTGAGCAGAAATTGCTAGTGCTAGAGGATGCTCTGAGCAAAATTAAAACGGAGGCGCATTCGTTATCAGGGCAAACGGGCAACCGAATCCTTGCCTTGATACCAACTTCTGATGCCGAGGTGCGTAAATGAGTAAAAAACCGCCCACAGTTGAAGAACAAAACTGGATGAGAAAAATATCCATCATGGGCTGCATCGCGTGCAAGGTTCATGTCGGCGCCTTTGTTCCCGCCGAGGTTCACCACATGACCTCTGGTGGCCGGCGAATGGGGCACCTGTTCACGCTCCCGCTGTGCCCGTACCATCACCGTGGCGTGATCGATGGCGGCATGGATGAGGCCTACGTCAAGAAAATTTACGGCCCCAGCGTGTCCCACGGGCGCAAAGAGTTCGAGGGATTTTTTGGCGCCGAGGAAGATCTACTAAAACAGGTGCAACAATGGGTTGGCTGGCCAAACAAAAACGACTTACATCCGTCTACTGTTTCGTCGTCGCTCAGCTCAACGACGTCGGAATAAGGCCCGAAGGAAACGAGATCAAGCCATGGATACGCCAGGAGATGGTAGACGAAAACTTCCAACCGACCCGCGAGGAGATCGGGATGGTACTATCGGGGCTGTTGCAGGAGAAGGCGATAACCCAGGAACAGATCAATGTCTTCATGGCGAGGCACGCGAAAAAAATCACCCTCAACTAGGTACGTTGAGTCCATCGAGCAGCAGGCCTTTTTCGGCAAATTGCGAACTGTGCCGTACGCTGGTGAGACGCTTCGAGAGTATTGCTGGGCAGTGCCCAATGCCGGAACTACAGGGGGTCGGCGAGGGGTGCTTGCTGGGGCTCGAAGAAAGGCCGAGGGAGTTACCAGCGGAGTACCTGACATCGAGTGCGCTATCGCAGCCCGTGGATTCCACGGACTGCATATCGAACTTAAGCGTCCTGATGGCGTGCCGAGTGACGTATCGGCCAAACAGCAAGAGATGATGGACCGGCTCAGAAGGGCCGGACGAAAGTGTGAGGTGGCATTCGGATGGGAGCACGCATGGAAAATTCTGATCGAGTACGTCGGCCTGTGAACCGAAAGAACCCCGCGATGGATGCCTACGTAGACGTGATGCGGGACGTGATCGCGCTCCGGTACTTCGCGCGCAACCACAAAATGACCATGGACCGCTGGGATCAGCTGGTGTCGCGCGACACACAGATCCGGCTGCTGTCCCAGTTCTACGTCCGGATCCGGAAACCGGACGTGCTCTTGACTGAGGACGGTCTGGAGGTCATGGGGTACCGCGAGTACAAAGGATAGGCGGGTGTCAGTCCCCGCCACCCCGCTACGCGGCAGCCATCTGGACCGGGTAGAAGACCCCGGTCTTGGTCTGCATCATTTTCCCGTCCCTGAGGGCGTTCTCCAGGTTCGTCGTCGTCTCGACACCCAACTCTGTCAGCCCATTGACGAGCCGCGAGATCACCGTCTCAAGGAGCGCGATGGCCTTATCTGGCTTCCCCCCGGCCCGGATGCGCTCAAGCAGCCGGTCGGCGTACTTCAGCAGCCTCGCCTCGCTCGGGGCCCGGGCCTGGTGCGTCCGCTTCTTGATCTCCGCCTGGAGCGCGTACTTGGTCACCTTGGCCGCGACCAGGCCCCGGATGGAGTTCTCCGACAGCAGCCAGGACCGGAGCACGCTCTTGGAGGATCGGGCGAAGTTCGCGCGCCGGCTGTACACCCCAGCCCGGTCCTTGCCCCGGTCCTCCTCCGTCAGCGGCTCCGCCGTAACCGTCTTCAGGACGGCCTCGTAAAACCGCTTATGGACGGCCTCCAGGGCCTCCAGCTGCCTCTTGCCCTCCTCGGGGGTCCATGGTGCGGGTACCGCCCTCCGTCGGCTCTGGGCGAGCCCCAGCTCGTTTTGAGTGGTCCCTACCAGGGCCCGCAGGTAGGTCATGCGGCTCGATGTCGAGGCCGCGCTCGCGTCGAGGGACACGCGCGTAATCTCCCGTATGTCGTCAGGGGTAGCAACGTACCCGTTCTCTTCCAGCTTCATGTCAATCTCCTAGGTTGTAAAGGATCGTCCAAAGTTTCGCGACAAGGTTCGTCAGGGCGTCGATGTCCGCCTTCACCATCTCCAGCTCCCGCTGAATATGGCGCCGCTCCCCATCGCCGGTAGATCGAAGGCGCTCCGAGAGCGTCACCTCCGTCATTACAAGAACGTCACGCCTGTGCCTCAGAATCATCAGGATTTGCTGCACCTCGGGCTTGGTCAGGTTGTTCATGTTCACGTCAATTTCCTTTCGTTTCAGGTCCGGCAGCATCTAACCACGAACGAGATGCGGTAAAATGCAGGAAATCGCTGATTGTTGTGCAAGAAGATGTTTACAAATCAGTGCCTTATGTAGGCTCTATTGACAGATTTTTCTGACGTGTTAGGTTTTTTGTAGGATCAAAAGGAGACAGAAGCATGGCGACGGCGACAGTGAAGGTGATACCACCCGTTCCTCAGGAACCGGTGAGAGAGTACACGCTGGTTCTCAGCGAAAAGGAAGCCAAGGCACTATATGCCGTATTGCAGTCTGTGGGCGGGTCGCCAACACATTCCGGGCGAAAACATACGCAATCCATTTACGATGCGCTATATAGAATTGGTTTGCGTATTGAGAATCTTAGCTCTGACTTTTTCAAAGAGGGCGAGACGCGCCTTTATTGGAGAGACGGGGCGGGTCTGTGAGCGCTATCACCGTCAGCCGCAAGAGCGAGGATTTCGCGAGCGAGGGCGGCCACTGGTATGACGCCACTACCGGCGAGCCACGGTACACGATCATCGGCAGAAACGGCAAGGAGCGCGGGACGACGCTCGCCGACGCCCGCAAGGGTGGCCTGGTCCCCTCGGTCACGACCATCGCCAAGGTCGAGGCGAAGCCAGCCCTGACGAACTGGCTCGTGCAGCAGGGGATGATGGCATGCCTCACCCTGCCGCGCGTTCTTGACGAGAACGACACCGACTTCATGAAGCGTGCGCTGGAGGACTCGAAGCAGCAAACGCGCGCGGCGGCAGAGCGCGGCTCGTACCTGCACGGATTGCTGGAGAAGTCGGTCCCCATTGAGTGCCTGCACCGGGACGTGGAGCACGAGGATGAGGGTTATGTGCTGCCGGTGCTGCAATGGTTGTGGAAGAATTTTCCGGGTTACACGTGGCACGTCGAGCGCACTATACCGACCAGCGGCGGTTACGGTGGAAAGGTAGACCTGCACGGCACGCACCCGACGCTGCCGCCGGTTGTGTTCGACTACAAGTTCAAGGACTTTGACGACCCCGCGAAAAAGCTCGCCTATGACGAGCACTGCACGCAGCTGTGCGCTTACTCGATGGCGCTTTTCCGTTCTCTCGATACGAGGATGATCAATCTTTTCGTTTCATCCACGGTCCCGGGCCTGTTCGTGGTGAGGGAGTGGAACATTGAGGACAAAATTTACGGCTGGAGGGCGTTCTGCGCGATGAAAGACTTATGGTGCGCGCGGAACAGGCTGGGGCATGAGTTGTGCTGACGTAGCCTACGCCCGCAACCGACAGGGGTACGTTTTCAAGGCACTCACCGACAAAGCGAAGCGCGCGATGGGTGAGTTTCTCGGCGGCCCCTGGCAGATAGCGGCGGAGGTCTACTGGAGCGAGGTGAGCGATGACAGACTGGAAGGGGCAATCTCCAGGCTCAGGTCGATGAATCTGCGTGTCGAGGAACGCTCGGGGTCAGTCGGTGAAGTGGTCAGAGGACCCAAGCGAGTGGACGTCAGCAAATACCTTGCGTGACCGGTGGTACAATCACGACATGAGCGAGGAACAGCAATGGATCGACATCTTGAAGGAGCAGCCCCGCAAGGGAGAGCGCTTGCTTGTCCGCGTGATTGGCGGAGTCAGCAGGATCGTGACCTATAACCCCTACTCGTACGAAAATTGGTGCATTACCCACTACAAGCGCATGCCGGTGGGTAATGAGCGGAAAGTCTGAAACCAGAGGAAAGTAAATGACGACGATTCAGAAACACATTTCGGAGACATACGATGGACGTTGGGCCGGCGACGCGCGACACCCACTCAAGGCGGGGGAGGTGGGTTTCCTACTGGAACTCACTCCCGTATCTTCCAACCCCAATTTCGTCCCCCGCAAGCGTCTGGAACTCAGACCGCACCCTGTCCGACGAGCTGGATCCCTCGAAGAGATCCTTTTTGGAACCATCTTTGGCGACAGGACCGACGTCGAGGCTCTGGGAGTAGCCCGGGTCACCGAGGTCGCGGCGAACGGGCGCGGGCGCGTGCAGACGATCTGGGGCGACGAGGCGATGGCCGCGCTCGATACCCTTGCGTACCCGGACCTGGCGGATGGGGTCGACGTCAGCGTCGAGTACGTCAAGCCAGAGTACAACGATGCCGCCGCTAACGGTTGAGGTCTATTATGACGAGTGGTGGGCCCAGTGCGCAATCAGCTCTATTGCGGTCTCTGTCGCGGTGTGCTATATCTGCTGGTGGTTCTACACAGAGATCATTGACTACACCAAGTGAGGCTGACATGAGCGATCTGTATGCGACGAAATGGAAGCAGCGCCGCGTCCCCGGGCGCGTGCTCGTATCAAACCGGTTCCGGTACCTTGAGGGTAGCCTCGCCACTGACGCGGCCCTGATCGAGGACATTGTCCTTGAGAGCATGCCCATTCAGTTCGAGCAACCAGAGGGGCGCCGGATATGAGCGCCCAGGTACTGCCGTTCGCGGCGCAGGCTGTGAGGCGCATCTGCCCTTGCGGGTGCAATCGTTTGGCGCAGCCCGGGGATCCGGGGTATGGCAGGCGCATGACGATATTCGGCAAATCAGGGTACTGGCGCAAGGCCTGCATCCTGAGGTTGGCCGAGCTTGCGCGCCATAAAAAGGGCCGGTCAGCTGGGGAAGCTGCCGGCCCGTGTGTCACTCGAACGGTGACGTCCTTGGCGGGATTGTCGAATCCGACGGGCTAATTTTAGCACAGTTGACAGGCGCCAAGATTGGCGCTAATCTGGCAACACTTTCAGACAGGAGATGACCATGAACGACAAAGAGCAAGCCTTTTCCCGCGAGAACCTGCAGCGCGCCCTGGGCGCCGAAGTAGCCAGCCGGATCGTCGAGGTTGAGATCCGGAGCGTCTACGGCAACAACCTGCTGTACCCGGTGAACCAGGTCGCCAAGGACTTCGCGGAGCTGCTGGGCGTCAAGACCTTCAACCGCGCCCAGGTCGAGGGCATGAAGAAGCTGGGTTACGAGGTGCTGCGCACCGCCGCCGATCCGGTGCAGCTGTGAGCCGCTGGAGAGGAACAGGAAACGATAACTAATGGGAATCCTACTTATCATCGTCGGGCTCGCGCTGCTCCTGTATAACCTGCTGAAGGCATACAAATGACCATCCGGCGAGGCGACCGCGTCCACCTTTCGCCACCACAGTTGAGGCCATGAAACAAGTTCCCGCCGGGAACAAAGGAGACTGAGATGTTTTTGTTTGCATTTGCCCTAGCGGCTGCCGTGTTCGCGATGCTGATCGTGCTCAACCATCAGGATCCATTCGCATGAAGTACGAATTTACAGGAGAGACCAGGATCGTCTCTGGCGTGACCTTGCGCCGCATACGGGCGGTTATTAATTTCGGTTGCGTGACCGCCGGCTCTCCAGGTGGTTGGATAGAATCCGAGAAGAATTTGGTCCAACATGGAGACGCCTGGGTAAGCGGCGAAGCCTGCGTGTATGGTGACTCATACGTGTATGGGAATGCCCAAGTATACGACCATGCTATGGTGTACGGATTTTCTCACATCTCCGGTAATGCTTGCTTGTCTGGAAATGCCAGGGTGCACGGTAGCGCGCTTGTGTACGGCAATGCTCGCGTATTTGAAAATGCCGAGGTGTGCGACAATGCCAAAGTAAACGGCGATGCATGGGTTTTTGGCAATGCCAGGGTATCTTATGCCCGCTTGTGCTTGGGGAGCGTGCGTGGTGATGCCAGGATGGGAGGCCCTGGCTCGTATCTTTGCGTTGGCCCAATTGGGTCACGTAATTCGCATTTGACTGTTACCCTTGACGAAAAAATCAAAGTCCGATACACCACCGGGTGTTTCAGTGGTAGCCTCAAAGAGCTGAGGGCTGCGGTCCTGAGGGATCACGGCAAAACCGGCGTCTATGCAAAGCAGTACGCCGCCGCCATTGCGATGGCGAGGGTGTGCGTAAAATGACCAATCACGGAGGTTTTCGGCGCAAGCTACCCGAGGAAACTCTGCGCGCTATCTACGAGTGGGACGACAAGCGCACTAAGATTGGCCCGGTCAAGCGCGCTATCGCCGACTGGAGGAAAAGCCGAAGAAAGATCGGGACCGGCAAGAAGCTCGCTGAGTCGCTCGGCATCAGCAGCACCACGCTCTACCAGATCATATCCGCGAGGAGGCAGGCATGAACCAGGAGGAGGCGGAGATAATCCGCAGGCGCCAGGCCAATTGCAAGGGGCACCGGGAGCGCGAGACCTGGATTGGGACCATGGTCGCAGGCTCGATGACCAAGGTCGTTGGCAGCGTCTGCGCCCACTGCGGCATTAGCCGCTCTGAGTACGAAGCGACCTTGGCCGCATTTAATAATGCGAATACGAATTCGAATTTATACCTGAGCGCTCGCTTATGGAATCTTGCTGCGAGCCATCGGAGCAACCCGTAACATGCTTCACCGAAAAACATTCATCCCCAAGAAAGAGCTGCGCGCTTATTACGAGAAGTACAAAACCGAGTACGAGAAGCTGCGCGACCTTTACTTGGATTTGACCAAGAGACACACTGCGCTGGAGAAAGCCAACTCCGCCAAATACTACGAGCTGGACGAGCTGCGCAACCAGGTCGCCTCTCAGACGCGTATACTGACATCCACCAAGATCGCGGCAGAGCAGAGCCACAAGTCCCTGGACGACAGCCACAAGGCCTACGCCAAGGCCTTCAATCGAGCAAACGAATTGCAGCAGGAGGTTTATGACTTACAAGAAAGAATCCGGCACCTCGAAGATGTCCTCAGCCGCAGCATCTGGAGTCGATTCTGGGAGTGGGTCATCACCAGAGTCGGCGCCACGGATCGACATCCGTAAAGTATTCGTCAACGCCGGCCAGCTCTGCAACCAGCTTGCGCGCCTTACCAAGGCAGTTATTGAGTCGAAAGTCAACTACCCGCCATCTGTCAAATTGGAGCTTGGCAATTCGGTGGCCCTGATAATGCGCTTGCACGCCAGCGCAGACCCCGGTATAGTTCCATCACCAACTGACCAGGAGCTGACATGCAATTCTCCAAGTACCAAGAGGCCATTTTCGATTTCGGAGTCAACGGCACCGGTAACGCCGTCATCAAGGCCGTCGCCGGCTCGGGCAAGACCACCACGCTCGTCGAGCTTATCCGCCGGATCCTCGCCGCGCGCCCCGCGACCTCGGTAGTCTTTCTCGCCTTCAACAAATCGATCCAGGTCGAGCTGTCGAAGCGCGGCGTGAACGCCAAGACCTTCCACGGGCTTTGCTACGGCCCTGTGACCCGCGCCCGCAAGGTCAAGGAGGTCGACAGCGACAAGATGTACAAGGTTATCGACGCGCGCCTGGGCGAGGTCGAGGGCAAGATCTACGGCAGCTTCCTGGAGCGGCTCGTCGGCCTCGGGAAGCAGGTCGGCATCGGGTGCCTGGTCGAGGACACGGCCCAGGCCTGGATCGACCTGGTGCAGCACCATGACCTGGAGCTGGAGAACGACCAGGCCGACATGGGGACCGCGATCCAGTACGCGAGCAAGATGCTCGACGCCTCGAACAAGTCCGAGCTGGTGAACTTCGACGACCTGCTCTATTTCGCGGTTAAGGACGGCATCAGCCTCCCCAAGTTCGACCTGGTCCTGGTGGACGAGGCCCAGGACACGAACGCCATCCAGCGCGCAATCATCCGCAAGATCCTTGCCAGGGGCGGGCGCGTGATCGCGGTCGGTGACCCGGCTCAGGCCATTTACGGGTTCCGTGGCGCCGACAGCGAGTCCATTAACCTGATCAAGAGCGAGTTTGACGCGACCGAGCTGCCCCTGACGGTCAGCTACCGGTGCCCGCAGGCGGTGGTCCGGCACGCGCAGCAGTGGGTGAGCCACATCGAGCACGCCCCGAGCGCGCCCGAGGGCAAGGTCGCCAGCCTCGACAAGTGGGACCACTCGGTGTTCGCGGCGAATGATCTGGTTGTGTGCCGCACCACCGCGCCCGTGATTTCCCTGGCGTACAAGCTGCTACGCAGCAACGTCCAGGCGAACATCATCGGCAAGGACATTGGGAAGGGTCTCAAGAGCCTGATCAAGAAGCTCAACGCGAAGGGCGTCGACCACCTCCAGGGGAAGCTGGACGCGTGGCGCGAGCGCGAGGTCGAGAAGGCCATTGCGAAGCGCCAGGAGGCCCACGCTGAGGCGATCAGGGACAAGCACTACGCTATCAGCTTCCTCATCGAGAGCCTGCCAGAGACCGACAGGAGCGTCCCCGCGCTGCTTGGGCTGATCGACAGGCTGTTCGCCGACAAGAGCAACGCGGTGCTGCTGAGCACGATCCACAAGTCCAAGGGCCTCGAAGCGCGCCGGGTGTTCTGGCTCAACAGCAGCCGCTGCCCCGCGCGCTGGGTGACCCAAGACTGGCAGAGGGAGCAAGAGATCAATCTGTGCTATGTCGCGACCACGCGCGCCATCGAGGAGTTGCATCTGATCGAGGAAGATGGCTATAATGAGCACAAGAGGGCGGCGTAGTGTCGCCCTCGAACCAGGAGATGACAATGCAGCACAGGAAATTCCACGGGGACGTCCGTCCCCTCTCGCACGACACCCGGTACATGGATGGCGGGTTCGTCGGCAGCATCGACGACGCGATTGCGCAGGCACGCGCCGCGTGCAATTATCCGCAGCGCTCTCGCGCCAAGGTCTACAACGCCGCCGGCCAGCGCCTGAGCCGCGACCGGATCGCGCTCCTTCAGCACCTGAACCTGGTGCCGCTGTGAACATATACGAGCCGGGATTTTACGGCCTGCGGAACGGTTTCGAGAGTGGTATTATCAAGCCCAAGGAGATGAACATGACGAAGTACAGGGTGGTGGTGGACAACACGGCTATCACGAAACGTGACTGGCACAGGCTGGAGGAGCTTTCGGGTGGGGTTTGGACCCTGGTGACGAGCGGCACGGAAGAGGACGTCCAGCTGGTGATCGAGAAACTGCTGAAGGCGGGCGGAGCGCGCAAGAGCGTGGTCAGGGAGTTTGAGATCCCATGAAAAAATTCTGCGAAGGCGTCAACCTCTTAGGGCTTCGCCGGGGCACTCCATGCAAGGGGAGTTCCGTCTACCAAGTTCGCAACAAGGGCTACTGTGTCGTGCACGCGGCGATAGCCGCCAAAGAGCCCCATCGGTTCCGAGAGGCGATGGAGACCGCCGTCAGGCGCCGGGTGCGGCAGGAGGCGGCGGCGCGGTACCGGGACGCCCAGGTCGACGCTTTCCCGACGTTCAGGGTTGAAAGCGCCGCGTACTGCGGCGTCTGTAGCTCGGCCCCTTGTGTTTGCACTATTACCGTACTGCGGCCTATGTAGCTCGTTCACGTGTGTTTGCACCATTATCGAGGGGCCGACCTCCGAAGCCTGAATCTCAACTAGGGCGGAAAGGCACTGTGAGGGTGTGGGGCGGCCCCACGATAATGGTGTTGACATGGATTCTGGTTGCTGTATATTGGGCACCAGGTAACCAAACGGAGATGAATGATGAGTGGATACAATTTCACCCTGAAGGCCACGCGGACCTTCATCGACCCAGTTGCCAAGTACGGTTATTGGGAGCGGTCGGACGGCAGCGAGGGCGGCGGGCTCTGGTTTGAGACAATGGACGGCCCGAGCCAGCAACTGGAACTGATTGACTATGACGGACGCGGCTGCCTGCCGAAAACGATCATCGCGGAGATACGCGCCCTGGGCGTGCACGTCGACACGATACACGAATGATTGAACCCTGCGCCGTCGAGGACGGCTCAGGCTTGAATCACACGAGGATTGAATATGATGACCAGAAAGAACTGCGAGGCGATTGCCGCCGCGATCAAGGCGCTCAAAGCGGAGCAGTCGCACAACGCCAAAACCGGCGCCGTATCGGTGTCGAGCATTGCGTACGACAAGGGGTTTGAGGACGCCCTGAACACCATCGCCAGCAACCTGTGCGATGTGTTCGATAGCGACAATCCCAACTTTGACCATTCTCGGTTCCTGAAGGCGGCGGGTGCGCTATGAAAAAGTACCAGGCCACCTACGAGGGGCATATCTTCAAGCGCAACACCAACACCAAGGACCGCGCCTACACGCACGCCGTCATCTGCACCAAGAGCGTCGAGATGACGCGCCAGGAAGCAGAAAAATGGGCGCGCTCCATCTGGCGCAGGTACATTGAGGAAACCAAACAGCTTTTTGAGGCGGGCGAGGAGGCTTTTGTCGCTAAGCTACTTGCCGAGCACGACGCGTGCGAAGCGAACTACCTTAGGACCAAGGACGGACTGTGCTTCGTCTGGTGCCAGGGATGGTGCGATTGCCTGGACCTGGCCCTTAAGCTGGCCGGCAGTGTTACCAAGAACGGCATAGTGGCGCACATCGTGGAGGCAGTGGAGGCCTAGGCTATAATGGGGGCTTTCCACTACCAGGATAGCCCCCATGGCTGACCAAGACACAACGGAAGAATCCGAGTACGTCCAGGAACTAAACGCCCGACACGCGCGCTTCGTGGCGCTCGGGGGCAACGTTGACATTCAGACGGAGATGAAGGGATGGAAGCCGCTCAAGGATCTCGTAACCGACCAGCACCGGAAGGTTGTCTTCGACCTGGCCGCGTCCGGCCTCTCCAACGAGGACGTCGCGGACGTCATGGGCATCAGCAAGGAGCGTCTGCAGGCGCTATTCCCCGTCGAGATCAAGACCGCGTTCCAGCTGTGCATGGCCTCGATGGCGCGCAGCCTCTACGTGCAGGGACTGGCCGGGAACGAGCGCGCGGCCACGAACTGGCTTACCTTCCACAATCGCTCGAAGTGGATCAAGAAGACCAGCATCCAGGGCGACGACACCGCGCCCCCGGTCCAGGTCGAGCACCAGGCCGCGAAGGGGACTATTGTCGAGCTGATCAAAGGCATGATGACCGACCCCAAGCTCAAGGGGAAATCGAAATCAGTTGACAAGCCCGATGCGCGGGCACAGAATGCAGAGGTCAAGAAACGTGTCCCGAAAAAACCCAAACGTATCAACAAGGTAAGGAGTGAGAATGAAGAAGTCGCACCCGTGGAGAACCCTCCCAAATCAAGGACGTGACCCGGCATGGATGAAGGTCTCCATCCCGCCCGTGATCGAGCCCCCGTCACCGCACGAGATCATGGACCTGGCGCGCAGTCTGCCCGCGTTTCCGTGGCAGCAGTTTGTCGGCATGCGGCATTCAAGTGAGTACTGAGTCCGCGTACAGGCTGACCCCGCAAGGGATGCAGCTCAGGATAGAGAAGAAGCCCGACGGGCCCCTGATCACGATCAACGAGGACGGCACAGTCACCGTCGCCCGCGCCCCGCCGGACGAGGCGGGCAAGGTTTTCTGGGACGCGGTGAACATCGCCGGGAGCACTTACGCCCAGAAGGTCGCGGCACTCACGGAGCTGGTGGAGACGCTAAAATTGCAGGTGGCGGCCCTGTCCCTGGATCCGTTCCGGAGCATCGTCCAGGGATCTCCGTACGCGATACGTGCGGAGATGCACAAGGTCGACAAGGAGACCATCTCCGCGACCGACATCTCGGCGGTGCTCGACACTATAAATGCCATGGCGTGCAAGGCGATTCAGTGAACATTCAGGACGCAATCGATTACGCCGAAGCGGTTTTCGACGCGCGGATGGGATTCCCGGGCCGTTACAGTGACGGGCCCGAGATCACGCTCAGGAAGGAGAAGACCGCCCTCGGCAGAAACGAGTACGTCACCATAGGCTTCAGGTACGTCCCGAACGACCTGGGGGTCAATAACCACACAGCTCTTGCTCAGCACTACCTGTGTGCGTCATTGATCCACTACCTTGACATGCTGAAGATGAACTGCATGACCAGCTTCAAGCGCCCGCTGCTGCTGTGGCGGTACCGGGACAAGATCAGATTTTTTCGTGGAGGTGATGGAGTTTACTACGCCCGTATGCGGATCTACCTTGAGGGGTGCCGAGACTACGGGCACGCATCCATTCCGCGTGAGGGCGCGGAGTACTTGCGTTTACTGATCGACAACACAAAACAGCGACCGGCGCTTCTGCAGCTGAAGCAGGAGACAGCCTGATGCTAGGGGAAGGAAATGCTGAGAATGATTCTCGCGTACTGGGCGATGGTCCAGTTGCCGCTGGCGGTGTGCTTTGGAAAATTACTCAGGAGATCGAGCTATGATACGAATAGTGGATGAACCGATTTTTACGATGACGAAGGAAGAGTTTCTTCTTTTGGAGCAGGAATACTTCGCAATGGACGGAGACGGGTACTATGATTTCGAGGAGTGGCTTCGGCTGCACAAGCACATGCCGTACACGACCTACCGCGAGGAGAACCCGTGAGCTGCCCGGAGGCCGCCATTAATGGCGACGTGCTGAGCGGAATCTTGGTTTGGTCAGCGATAATGTTCTGGCTTGGTTGGCTGCTGGGCCGCATGTACCAGATATGGAGGGGATGATGAAAGACAGGGAAATACTCGACACTATACTTTTGTCGCTGCGCTTGTACGCAGACAGCAATACGCCGATGAGTCCATTATCGGCGCGAGAGAACGCCAACTTTATTGAAGAAATGCGCGCAGAGGAAAAGGAGCCATCGGAGACCCGCGTCACCGACGGTATCCACGACGTCGCGCCTACTCCCATCGAGGAGCAGCACAAGGCGTACGACGAGTACGCGCGCTACAGTGGCAGGGTGCGCTTCAAGCTCGCTGACTGGCCCAGGGTCTACTACGGTTGCGTTAAGCCCGTGGTGCCACCTGGAGCCACAGGTTACGACGGTGAGCGCGGACATCGGCATTGGTGCCGTTGCCTTTCGCCTTCCCGTAAGGATGCGGGGTCGAACGCTTCACCAAGCGTAAGCACCCACCGCTCCTGTGATTGCGGGTACGTAGAGCCGATGGTTGGTGAGGTGCGCGGACAGTACGTTTGGACCGGATTTGACTGGCAGAAGCTCGACTCCAACTACGAGCCGGTGAAGTAATGCACCGCCCAAAGGAGTACGCTCTTACCGTCAAGCCATGGGACACCGTGAAGGTGCTCGACGTGATCATCAGCAACCACGGTAGCAGCACGATCTACGCGCGCGTGAACGCCAAGAGCTTCAAGGTCAGCCGCCGTCCATTGGTGGAGTACGGGGTGAAGCGTGGAGCTTGATAGTTGGGTGATAGATCGACACGGCAAGGCGGCGTGCGTGAATCACATTACGTACCTTGGTAGGGCCTGCCGGCGCTGCGGCAATCACACCCGGTACAAGGCCAGCAGAAATTGCATCTGCTGCGCGAAGAAAGATGCTACTATCTCGACACGACAAAGGAGGATGGGAAATGAAAGACGACAATGAGTACGGTATTGGCGCGGAGGTCACCGGGTGGCTGGTGGCCATAGCAATCGTTGCGAGCGCCGTTTACTTGTGGATGGCGATAGTGTCGGTGCTCCAGTGAGCGGCCTCTACGTGGACGAGCCGAGGCTCTCGGTGCTGCAGCTGATCGGCGTTGGATTGGTGGCGCTGATCTTCGCTCTCATGCTGATCTTTGCGCTCGGGTGCGTTGTGCTCGGCGCGTGCGTGCTGCTATGAGGCGCTTCGCGGCGGGGGCGTTTATGGTCATAGGTGCTTTCATGGCTGGCGTACTGATGCTTGTCGCCTGGATGGCGATAGGTCAGCTGTTTTGGTGACTCATGCGTGAGATGCGATTAGGTGACATTTACCCGCCGCTTGAGTATCGGTATTGCGCGGTCATGTACTGCCCAAAGTTTATTCGTAGTCCGCGCTATCTGTGTGACAAGCACGCGAAGATGTTCCTCAACCTCCTACAAGATGAGCCAACATTTGTCTCGCCTTCCGTAGTGATAGACTTCACGTAACACTCACTGGAGCCATCATGACCACAGTATCCGTCCCCGTACCCGCCAAGACCGTCACCGTCCCCGCCGTCACCCCGCCACCGCTGCAGGTGTCGATTACGAGCCCCGGAGAGGCCAGCGTGAGCGGTTCTCTGTCGGTGCCCGAGGTAACCCCGCCCCCGGTGCTCGTCCCGGCCTATACGGTCCCCTACGCGATCCAGACCGCTGACGCGGTGGCGACTCTCCAGGCCGAAGGGTACACGGTTACGCCGCCCTCCACCTCCCCGGTCAATCCCCCTCCCCCGGTCAATCCGAGCCCGCCCGCGTCCGGGGCGGACCTGGTGCTCTCCAATGGTCAGCTCAACAAGGCATCGTACTGGGTGGGCGATTTCTCGTACGACCTGGGCAGCGAGACCTACGGCGCGACCGCCCCGGACGGATCGACCGCGCTCAAGATCGTCGCGAACTCGAACGGCTCCCCTCCGGGCGGCGGAGGCTGGCAGCCGTACTACCAGACCCCTGGTGCGGCGCAGGCTGGCGGGTTCACCCCGCTCGCGTTCCTGAACGTCACCATGTGGGCCACTCGCCCTCAGCAGGAGTGGCTCTACGGCGTGCAAGGCACAGGTGACCAGGTCATCCCGGGCGCGTCGCCCCCAGCCGCCGGAACCCAGTTCAACGCGACCGCCATCGGATCCTGGCAGACCTACAAGCTCCCGGTCTCCGTGCCCGCTGGCGCGACCATCGAGAAGTTCCGCATCCAGGACCAGCTGCCCTGGGTGAACTCGTCCGAGTCCGCCGGAAACACCTGGTACGTCAAGGACGCGTGGTGGTCCGCGACATGAGGCACCGCAAGTGCAAGGGGTGCGGCGCGACAGCCCTGAGGCTGTTCGCGGGCGCTCTTTGCCCTGTGTGCGAGGCTAAGCGGATCGAGCAGTTCGCGCCACTGTGGGCGCCCTCCAAGAGCAGCAGCTGGATCCCCGAACCGGCCACTAATGGCCCGGATCCGCGTGGGACCGGCCAATGATGGCCCTTTACGCTTGGGTGGACGATATCGGGCTGCGCGTGGCCCGTGTGGGCTACTGGATGGTCTGCCACCGGATGCAGTTCGCCGGCGCGCGGGTGCTGCGCGCGGGGCACCGGATGATGCACTGGGGATTCGTCGGATTGCGGCGCCGCGCTTAGCAATGACGCCTATAGGGAGAGCCAAATGAGCACCAGAGTGGACCCGGACGCTATCTGGAAGGCAAAGGTTCGCTGGGACAACACACTTGCCCTGTACGAGCGCGCCAAGCGCCTACTTGAGCAGGCCGAAGAGGATCTGCGGGCTCTGACGGAGCGGGAGCCCGAGATGAGCACGCCCAAGCCGCGCACCGAGGACTCAGGAGACCCGAAGCTGTGAGCAAGCTACCGCAACCTGTAGAGCTTACGGAGGAGTCACTTGATGCCACGCTCCAGGAGCTGCGCAAGGGCTTCACGATTAGGCCCACCAGTATCCATATCACCCCTGAGGGCCTGGAGCTGATGCGCGGGCGTGCCGAGCATCTGGGCATCAAGGAGGCGCGGACGATGGACGTCCTGCAGCTGTACGCTGAGCTGCTGAGAAAGGCCTCAGCCACGTCCACGCGCGCGGGCGGCGGCAATGGATGATGGATGCATAGCCCATGGAAGCCTCTGACCTTGTCGAGGTGGGGCTGCGCAAGGGATTTACTCGCGAGCAGGTCGCCGCCGCGATGCGGACGATGGACGAGCTTGAGGTCGAGCGCATGGCCTGGATGGTGCGCTGGATCGACGAGCGTCACGAGTTCCAGGTAGTTCCCGATGGGCAATGGTCTAACTGGGTCATTCTTGCGGGCAGAGGCGCGGGTAAGACGCGAACTGGTAGCGAGTGGCTCGCCATGCAGTCCGCTCTGGCCGTACCCAACTCTCCGGGAAAGCCAGACCGTTCCCTGGTCGTCGCGCCTACGAAGGGCGATCTCAGAGATGTCTGCTTCGAGGGCGACTCCGGTCTGGTCTCAGTTATTCCGCCCTCCCTCCTAAAACGCTACCACAAGACACCAGCGCCGCGCATCGAGATGATGAACGGGAACATCATCGGCGGCATAGCGGCGGAGGCCTTCCAGCGCACCCGTGGACCGCAATGGAATCGGGCCTGGTGCGACGAGGTGGCTGCGTGGGGCGAGGGCGGCAAGGCCGACCCTGAGGAGGTATGGGACACGATGGTGATGTCCGTCCGCCTCGGCACAGACACCCGGATCCTGGTCACGACCACGCCCAAGAACCGGCCACTGGTGAAGCGCCTGATCGCGGACCCTGACACGGTAATGACCAGCGCTAGCACTCACGTAAACGCCGCGAACCTGTCCCCAGAGTTCAGCCGGCGGATCATGAAGTACGACGGGACCAAGGTCGGTCGTCAGGAGATTTATGCGGAGCTGATAGACGCCGAGGAGGGCGGCATCATCAGCCGGAGCTGGCTCAAGCACTGGCCGGCGGATCGAGCGCTTCCTGAGTTCCACCTCATCGTGATGTCCCTCGACACGGGCCTGAGCGAGAAGGACCACGACAAGAAGACCCAGACCACGGACCCGAGCGCGTGCAGCGTCTGGGGCTGCTTCAAGACGCCCCAGGCCAAGCCCGCGATCATGCTCCTCGACTGCTGGGCGGAGCACCTGGGTTACCCGCAGCTGGTCGAGCGCGTCAAGAGCGAGAGCGACCCCGACCGAATCCGGTACGGTAGCAACCTGAGCCGAAGGCCTATCATCCTGCCCGGGAACATACCCAGAGCGTACCGCAAGCAGATGGCGCCAAAGCGCGAGGGACGTCCCATTGACCTGATCGTGGTCGAGGGCAAGGCGAACGGTAAATCACTGCGCCAGTCACTGGCTAAAGACGGTATAAGCACGATCCAGTTCAACCCGACAAGCGACAAATTGGAGCGCGGTCACTTCGTGTCCCCCGTATTCAAGGACGGCATCGTCTGGGTGCCTGACAGCCCGAACCCGGACAAGACCGGGCGCCCCAAGTTTATGAGCTGGGCCGAGCCCCTGGTCGAGCAGCTTTGCAGCTACAGCGGCGAGGGTAGCGTGCTGCACGACGATCTGTACGATTCCGCGACCCAGGCCATCAACGTCATAGACTGGTACTGGCTGCACCACCTGGGCGCCGGCAAGAGCGCCAAGGATCGCGCTGGTACAATATCCGAGGACCGGCAGATCGACCGGAGCATCGCCACCAACCCCTACGCCGAGTAACCCATGGCCACAGAGCTTAGCTTTAACGCCGTCACCACCAACGTCGACGGCAGCCCGCTGACGCTACCGGTGAGCTACACCGCCCTGATCGACACCGTGAACCCGCCCGTCAAGTCCTACGCCGTCCCGGCGACGACCCCGGTCAATGGCGTGATCACGGTCACCTTCGCTCAGCTGGGATTCACGCCGGCTGCGAACCAGGAGTACTACGTCGAGGTAACCGCGACCGACAGCGCCGGCACCTCCGCCCCATCGAACGAGGTGACCTTTACCAACACGGTCGTGCCGAGTGCCCCGACGGGTTTAAAGGTTGGCTGATCAGGCTATGGAGCCTGCTCAAGGAACTCATCACAGCCCTACTGAGCCGCTAAAATGACCATCAAGGTAACTCTCACCGCCGAGCAGCACCAGGGACTTGTCGCCGAGGCGCAGGTCATGACCCGTGACCAGTTCGACTGGGTGCCCGGGTACAAGACCGTGCTATCGTCCGAGCCCGTGGATATGTACGTCTACGACGGGCAGAAGATCATCATCAGCGAGCGCCACTAGTGCCATCTGAATCGCAGATCTTGCAGTCGCTCGACACCGAGGAACCGGAGGACGACCCGCGCACTGACGTCGCGACCGACGCCGAGGAGCGCAGCGAGGGCAAGGTACCGCTCGACGCCGAAACCACGGAGCTGGACGACGGGAGCGCGATTATCACCCTGCGCGACCATAAGAATGTCGAGAAAGCCCGCGAGTTCTACGCGAACCTGGCAGAGGATATTCCACAGTCCGAGCTGAACCAGATAGCGACCAAGCTACTGGACCTGTACGACAAGGACCTGGTCGCGCGCGAGAAGCGTGACCAGCAGTACGAGGAGGGCCTGCAGCGCACCGGGTTCGCGAAGGACTCTCCGGGCGGCGCTAAGATGGACGGCGCCTCGAAGGTGACTCACCCGCTCATCGCCGAGGTCGCGATTGACTTCAGCGCCCGCAGCATCAAGGAGCTGTGGCCAGCCGGCGGACCGTGCAAGGACAAGATTATCGGCGAGCCCGACGAGCGCAAGGAGGAGAAGGCGAAGCGCAAGGTCCGCTGGATGAACTGGCAGATGACGGAGGAGATGCCAGAGATGCGGTACGAGCTGGAGCAAATCCTTACCCAGGTACCTATGGGTGGTGTGCAGTACTCAAAGCTCTGGTGGGACCAGAGGAAGAAGGGCCCGCAGCACGAGCCGGTGTGGGTGGA
>Ga0116227_10008064_pt1 | contig 20102 bp, 18 predicted proteins | sample S1TSphgellanicum_FD_89693 | JGI IMG/M metagenome (GOLD analysis project Ga0116227, IMG submission 89693) | Host-associated microbial communities from peat moss isolated from Minnesota, USA - S1T2_Fb - Sphagnum magellanicum MG | ecosystem: Host-associated > Plants > Peat moss > Unclassified...
ATGTTTTGTGAAAGACATGAAGAACCAAGGCAAATTGATTGCAAAAGGGGAAAGGAATGGACGAATGTTCACCTTGGATGTGAACATGCCTAAGGTGAATTCCATGTTATTCACACATGGAAAAGGAGTTGGAGACATTGGAATTTGGCACAAATGGGTTAGCCATGTTAATCTCCAACGTTTTAAGCTAATGGAGAAATAAAATATTATTGGAGGTCTTCCCAAATTTGGAACAGAAGAGGTGATGTCAGAAGTTTGTGAAGCATGCCAATTGGGGAAACAAGCTAGTCATCCATTCCCAACTCAAACAACTAATGTAAGTTCCAAACCTTTGGAAGTGATCCACTCAGATGTGTGGACCACGAAGACAGAATCCATCGGAGGATGCAAGTATTACATGAGCTTCATTGATGAACACACAAGGAAGGTCTATTTCATGAAACACAAAGGTGAAATGTTTCAACATTTTTTGAATTTCAAAGCAATGGTGGAGAAGGAAAAGGGTGTGAGCATCAAGTGCCTAAGGTTTGATGGAGGGGGAGAGTATTTTTCAAATGAATTTAGTGAGTATTTGAAGGAGCATGGAATTCAAAGGAAGTACTCATGTAGTTATTCCCCACAACAGAATGGAGTTGCTGAAAGGAAAAACAAGCACATTGTAGAAATAACACGTGCCATGTTGAATGAGAAGAATTTGTTAAATTACTTTTGGGCAAAAGCGGTAACAACTGCAATTTATATCATGAATCGAACACCCACAACGGCAATTCATGGCGTGACACCTGAAGAAAAATTCACAGGTAAGAAACCCGATGTTTCACACCTTAGAATGTTTGGTTGCATTGCATACGTGCATGTTCCTAATGAGAAGAGATCAAAATTAGACCCAAAAGTTAAGAAGTGTATTTTCATTGGATATTCCTCAAAACAAAAAGGATATAAATGTTTCAATCCTTCCATTCAAAAATTACAAGTGAATAGAGATGTTGTGTTTGATGAGATGATTAGTTGGTACTCACCACTGAAGGTAGCAGAAGATGGAGAGGCTAGAAATGGTGATGTTTCATCAAATGTGGAACAAGAATCTCAATTAATTAGTGGACCACAAGAGTCTTCAATTAGTGGGTCTAGTAGCACTCCATGGAAAGGAAAATTAAGATATTCAAACATTGTACATGGTAGTTCTCAAACATCATCTAGAACTCCTCATGTAGATGATGAGTCAAGTGATTCAGAAAAAAGTGTGGGTGAAGAATCAAAAATCCCTTCAGTTACTACTCCTAGAGCTCAGATGGCCAAGAAAGTTTTGAAAACACCTGACAACAACAGTGGAGTATGAAGATCCACACAAGTCAAGTACCCTATACAAATACTCACATATGATGGTTTTGTAGCTTATCATTACACATACATGGTGAGAGTTATACAAGAGGTTGGACCCACTTGTTTTGAACAAGCAATTGGAAACCTTAAGTGGGACAATGCCATGGATGAAAAGATGGCGGCTTTGGATGCTAATGATATTTGGGAATTAGTATATTTACCAAAGGACAAGAAAGCAATTGGGTGCAAATGGGTGTACAAAGTCAAGCACAATGCAGATAGATTTGTGAGCAAATACAAAACAAGATTAGTTACCAAAGGTTATGCCCAAACTTATGGCAAAGACTATGAGGAGACCTATAGTCCAATTGCCAAAATGACAACAATAAGAGTAATCATTGCTATGGCAGCAACAAAAGGATGGTCTTTACATCAAATGGACGTAAATAATGTTTTTCTTCATGGAGATTTACAGGAAGACATGTACATGGAACAACCACCAGGTTATGTGGACCAAACAAATCCTAATTTGGTTTGTAGGTTGAAAAAAACTTTATATGGCTTGAATCAAACACCTAGAGCTTGGTCAAACAAGATAGGTCAGTATCTTGTCACAAGTGGATTTCAAACATCCAATGCAAGTTTTTCACTACATGTGAAAAAGACAAATCATGGGGTTGTAGTCATAGTCATCTATGTTAATGACTTAATTATCATAGGAGATAGTGATGTAAACATCTTTGATTTGAAGAAGCTTTTGAAGCAAAAATTTGAAACGAAGGATTTGGGAGAGTTGCATTACTTCCTTGGCATTGAGGTAATCCAGTCCCTTAAAGGGATATGGTTACTACAAAGGCAATATGCCTTGAACAAATTGTCCGAATATGGGATGACGGGTTGCAAACCCATTTCAATTCCATTGGAACAAAATGTGAAGTTAAGTGTAGATGAAAGAGACCTTGTGGAGGATACCACTATGTATAAACGCATAGTGGGGAGTTTGATTTACATGACCATCACAAGGCTAGATTTTTGTGGTACTAATATATAATAAATTATGTGCTTCAGGTATAAAAATAACTTCTTCACACATAAATGAAAATTCCTTATGCTATTACAAATTGTCCTTTTTCATCCCTATTATAACAATATGCAAATAAGACTATAGTTTAGATTTGAACATTGTTGTCAAAAAATTATCAATTGTGGGACTCTACAAACTATTTGTCAATTTTAACAATCTTTCATGTACACCTCCAACCGTGAGTTTGTTTATCCCTCAATATGAAGTTAAACAAATTTGTTATATCCTCATTTACCATTTGACCATTAGTTTAATGGCGGTTTTAAATATTCATACATGAACATCTAGGTAAAAGTCTTTTAATATTCAAGATAATTTAAAGGTCTTTTATAATGTCTATAATATGGTATTGTAGGTTGCACAAACATTACTTTAGCACCTCCTGGTGGTTCGAAAAGGTTTCTTCCTAGATTTGGTGGTACTAGTGTGATAATAACTATTATGTGATGATATTTTCGTGGTTAACCATACATGTACATCTACATGACATTTTGTCATTATACATCTCGTTGGTACAAATCTAGTTGGTATTACTTTGGTGATGTGTAAATAATTGCCTTGCATAGTCACAATGGGTTTTAAATACAACAGCTGTTGTGAAACAAAATTTTCTATTGGTACAACTGAGGTTTTTTGATTTCCTATTGATATTCAATATCCTTTTTTATTAGCATGTACAGACCTATTTTAATTTATAACTTCTATGGTTGTTCTATACACCACATTTTCTATTGCACAAAATTGAGGTATTGTTTCAACTACTCTAGCATGAAGTGATACACTCCCATACTATTTTACAACAATGTCTTCCACTTGTTTATTCCACATTCCTAGCATAGATCCATTACATTTGATAAAATGTGGTTCTTGCACAATTTAATCTAGGATGAATTGAAGTCATCTAACTTTTTTAAAAGTAGAATGCAATTGTCTAATTGGTTGAAATATAGTTTGCCAAGATTCCCTAACACATGATCTTGCCTCAATAATAGTTTACTCTTGTTAGGATTATGGCCGAATGGACCATCTCACAAATAAAGTCAGTATAATGTGGATTATTTAAAAGCATGAACATAGTCATTGCATGTTGTTGTGTACAAAGAGGTGTCACATTTTCTCAACTGTTGTAACTAAATGTTATGCCTAGTTTTAACAAAATTACAAGTTAGCATATCTACCCATTCGACATCATTAAACTTTTACATATACAAGCAAAACAAATTTAACCCATAAGTGGAATGGTTTAGAGGATGAGAAAAAAATTGGTGTACATAAGGAAATTCTTACATGAGCCATGAAACTCCCCCCCCCGCCCCCCAACTATCTAACATGAAAATGGCAAAAGTTAAACCAATTGCCAAGCTTGAAAACTCCAATTTCACATGTAGTGCTAAACAAGAGCCACCAACAATGAATTGTTGCAAATGGAATAACTACCTCTTTTAAGGACCAAACATTTTTTAAATTGTAGCAAAGGGCCTTGTGCTAATCCTATAACTCAGCTTTGAATAATTGTTAGGTATGTATATCAAGCAATTGAATTTAATGGAACAAACATGTATGCTCCTTGTTAACCATCCTGACACTTGTGTCCCCAAAATCGTAAATAATGCATTCCAATTTGCTTGTACGTTGTCCACCATGAATCCTTTGAAATTTGGTTTGGGAGATGTGTGCTTGACCATTGTTTCATCGAACTTTGTCCACATGATCTATTGTATTTCAATGTTTTCAAATTATATGTTACAAACTACAATGGTCATGATTTTCTAATACATCCCATCATTTGCATGGCAAGCCATTATAATCAACAATCTATTTCACCTTAATACAATCCCCTAATGACTAGGAATAAGACTTGGATAATGAAGAAGTTGAATAGGTGATACCATAGTATGCAAAAATTCAAACATAATATCTAGAGTAATAGGCTTTTGCAATTGAAGTCGTGTACCGATCAAGGATGGAAATAAGAGCTAAGTGTAACATTCTTCTAACAATGGTACCCAATGTACTTGAATAAATACAATAACTAATGCCAATGTATTACCAAATAGTGAGTTTAAGGTTAAGCAAAGTTGGCAAAACATACTTTTACCTAAAAAATGGGTATGGAATAGAATTGTTCGAAGTGCAAATCGAAAACTACAACCTACACCCAATCGTTGTAGTTATTGCAAATAGGAAGGCCATGTTTTATAAATTGTCCTTTCATTGAAAAAAAACTTAAGATATGTAATGATCCATCATTTCCAAATTGAAATACAAACTGAGTTGGAGATGGAAGAAGGGCAAAACTTAATGGTTGTGCTTCAAAATACTATAAACTAGATACAACCATGAAATACTTAAGAAATAATTTACCTTATAGAAAGGTGAAATGTGCGTAAGACCCTTTTTGAAGTTTTTGCATTGCAAAAAAATATTGGTGTCAAGTGCACAACAAATATCAATACACATAAAATGACAAATGGGACTTTGGCTCCATGTTATTATGGTTTTTGGGTTTAATTCAAATTGGAGCTTTGCAACACCATAAACACTAATTTTATTTTGATGATTTAAGTCGTTGTGTGAATGGGTGTGCACAAAAGTTCGTGATTGGTAGGCCACAAGTTTTAATTGTATGGTTAGTTCAACAAGGTGTCAAATTGATTTAGAAAAAGATATCATGACTCGAAAAGGCTAGGTTTTTTTTCAACTTTAAATGCAAGAACAACCCTTAGCTATTTGGAGGTGAACATTTTATTACAAACAATTGCCAAGCGGATGACACTTCTTTAAGGTGGAGTAAAAATGGTTTTGTATTTTTGTATTCAAAGTGATGCACCCCAAGCTCCTTAATGGACTCAAATGTGAATCCAAACTAAAAACATCGGAAAAACAAGGAATCATGGCACCTTCCCTAGCTTGCAACACTTTGAGGGGGGTTGAAGGGCGTGCTAGAACTTCGGGATGGGACTAGGAAGAGTGACAAGCATCAACTACTCACACGGACTTGCACAAAACCAACACAAGGTGGTTAGTGCATAGTTGGAACACTTTTGGTGCTAGGATGAGCCACGGGCAATTCGGACTCACAAGATTCACCACAACCCGGACTTGGGGGAAGCCATCACCTTCCCCCTTATAGTATACTATGTGCCTCCCCATGAGACCCACATCCAAATGGCTTTTTGTCCCGGGACTCCAAAGTGGGAGTCCCGAAATTGCCAAAGTTGGGACTCCCGTGACTTTGGGGCCCCATAACTTTGTATGCAGACCTCCGATTGAAATGAAGTTTGAAACAAATTTGTAGCCCTCGTCAAGAACTTTCCAATGTTATGTCGCACGTCACTCGCACATAAGGAAATTGGGTCGATTCTTGACTTTTAATGGTCAGGAGTCAAACTGCTAATTTGATTCCTAGCCTTTCTTTTGGCCATAACTTGTGTTTTAGATGTCCAAATGGGTCATGCGAGCTCATTTTAAACATTTATGTTTCAATAGCTTTTCAATGGTATAAAGAACTCCTTGAGCCATTGGGTTTTGACCCTTACAATCGCTCTTTGAACATTCGGGAGTCCACCAGGACTCCAACTCCCAAAGTGCAAGCTCCTTTGGAAGTGTGAAGGTTCATTCCTTCACACTTTCCTTCACTCCTGGATTTCCCTCTTGGCCCGCAACCTTGCAAGCCTTTGCCTTGGTTGCGAGCCTAAGGGTAGGGTTGTGACACAAAAAAATTCTAAATTCCCATAGTCAATTAAGAAATGGGGACCAAAGAAAACAAAAACAAAACATTTAATGGGATCAGCACAACAACCAGATGATTTAAAAGTGAGTGTCCCATTGTGCATAACTTTGAGCCTTGTGGGGTGAATCTATAGTTCAAAAGGTTGTACAAATTTAAATCTTAAGTACTCCCAACAATATTTCAAAGGTATTCAAACATGAAAAAGGAAAATTTTAAAAATTATTTTTCAAATTGATTTGAACCCACAATCAAGGTGCTACCTGTGGTTATTTTCATTTCAAAACTTGATAAAGCATTAAAAAATGTTATTCTGAACACAAACAAAGGTGATCAAATGTGAAAAAAAATAAATTTAAATATTAAAAATGGACAATTTTTTTGTTTCATTCAAATTGTCAATAGCTTAATGGGTTGTTGTTGATTTTATTAGGGTCACTTGACACGCCAAAAGATGCACACATGTGGTAGCTATTAATGGCATATTTTGTTTTCCAGAATGGTGCATGTAACAGTATATTTCAAGTTGTGGAATGTGTTATGTTAAATTCACTTCACATACAATACCTATGAAATACCATATAAAACTATTCGCAATTATTCCATTTTTTGAAATTATGGTCTATTTTTTAGCTTATATATATTTTCAAATCAAAAATAATAATTCATCGTTTTAAAATTGCAATACATAGTATTCTCCACCCAAAAAGTTGCAAAATCTACGAATGGATAATATTTTGCAGGCACCTTAAAAAACTATTACCCAAATGCCTATTATTTGCACGCAAAACTTCATTAGGCTTTTAGATGTAAGTAGTTGATTTACATTTTGTTGTGGCAAAAAGGTGAAAAGGGTTCAATGTTCAAATTAACACAACAATACACCAACAATTGGAAGGTTAGTAAATTACTTATCCCAACAACTATTTTTCCCTTGTAGATGTCCAACCACTAGGGTATGGACGAATCTACAACATATTCTTTGGGCACAAACGTTACAATGTGATAGTTGAAAATTACCCAAGTTGTTTGGGCATATATTTAATCATAATGTCAGTAACTTCTTTGGGTGGGTGTGGAGCATGGGTGCATTGTAAACACCTATATTATATCCTATAAAACATAGTGTATTGTGGGTAGACTAAATAGTTTATTCATTATCCCATGTGGAGTTGGGACGAAGTTCAACATTTGTTGGTGCAAGCTAAAGCATGTGAAAGCCAATGATATGATAATAAAATTGCATTTACATCAATTTTCTTGTGCCTATATCATTTATATTAAAGCAACAGTGGTATTTGTTTGTCTGTCTGTCCGAGCAGTGCCCGGAAAATTCTTCTAGTCATAACTTCCCCAGATGTAACTGACTCCAGAGAAAAAAAAAATTAAGGGCAGTTTGATTTTTTGAGGAGCTTCCCCATATGTAACTTCCCCAGATGTAACTGACTCCAGATAAAAAAGAAATCAGGGGCAGTCTGATTTTTTGAGGCAAAAGATTTGGTAGACCAGAAAAAATATATTTAGGTGTTGGACAGCCCAAATTTTTATTTTTTTTGTTTTTTTGTATTGACCAAGACTACCTTTTTTTTCTTTTAGCTATTGTCCGTCCCGATTAAGGGGACGGATGAAATGTCTGTCCGGCTTGATGACGATACGGATTTAGGGGAAGACCAGAAAAAAAACATTTAGGCCTTGGACAACCCAGAATCAATTATTTTATTTTATTTTATTGACCAAGATTACCTTTTTTTTCTTTTAACTACTGTCCGTCCCAATTAAGGGGATGGATGAAATGTTCGTCCGGCTTGATGACGGGATGAATTTTGGGGAAGCTTTTTTTCTTTTAGCTACTGTCCGTCCCGATTAAAGGGATGGATGAAATGTCCGTCTGGTTGGATGATCACAAAATAATAATAAAAATAAAAAACACATAAAAATATAAAAATAAAAAAATTAAAAGTTTCTAAAAAAAACTAAAACGCAAACCAAGTTTAAAGAAACCGAGGGACTTCATAGTGGCCGAAGGTCATGGCACCCACTAGTCATTTATAGTATCCAAAGGAATATTTATATACAAAAGTACAATTGACCATGCTAGAACTAGTAAAGTAGTTTGAAAAATTCTGTAAGAAAAATTAATTTATTATTAAGTGGTCAAGAGATTCAATTTTAGACTATGTTCTAGTTCTATCATTCTTGGAGGAGCTAGATTGTTTCAGTTGTGGTGAATGCTTCAAAGGTGGTGCATTTATGATGTACAACAAGATTCGGTGACATTGTGAACTTTTTTGTTATATTTGTGATCAAATTAATTTGTCTAGAATCTTGAACCCACTCAAGCATTTCCATTCTTCAAAACCTTCCCATGTCAATTTTGTAAATCAAAAGCACCATTTGAATACCACTACTAGAATAGTTCATGTTTTCACATTGGACCTTTTTCCACATAGCAAAATATTTTGAGCCTCGTTAGGGACTATTTTGCCATGTCACAAAATTTGAATCCATGTGGCATGAGAATATTCTTAAAATATTTGGTGATGTGGCATGGAATATGTTCTAAAGATTCCTTGTTGCTCACTTGAATGTGCTCACCCATTAATGTTGTTGCTTGAAGGTATAATCTAGATGGTTATTCAAAAAATTATTTCCCCAATTTGAAGTTGAATCCCACAATGTCCATTATAAATAGGGAATCTTTGAAATCATATTAGTGATGCCATTGACCTTGATGGCCTATCAAAATACATGGACATGGCCATCCAAGTTTGAATTCATGGTATACTTTAGGTAAATCAATTTTTTTTTTGGCCATCCATGTCATTGGGAACTATCATTTGTATCATAAAAGGAATATGATAGGCTTCACAATCAACCTCCTCCTTTGCCACCAACAAGTTGACAATTACCACATTATTTTTTTGAAGACATTTTGTGGCTAGCCACTTGAGATGAAAGCCTTTCCACATCCCCTCATTGCCCTCCAATTTTGTCAACTTTGTTGAACTCTGCCTTTTTTATCATTATAACTTCCACATCATCCCTTGACGATAGTATCGTGGGATGAAGTATTCAGGCTTGTATTCTTACCATTCTTGGATACATTGGGGGTATCGAACTCGGATATCATATTGTTGAAGGCAATCTTCCCCAAAGAATTTTAAAAAATTTGGGGGGCGGGGGGGGGAGAGGATACATTTTGCCATTCCTTTTTGGGTTTGGGATATTTTATCTTTCTTCTTCTTCACCATGGGATGGTTCTTGTCCATGTTTTCACCAAAATCATTGATTTGATGTGTTTATGGTGGTAACCTTCAATCATCCAAAATTGAAGGTGATAATGACACCCTATCACTCGGTGCCCAACTTCACCACACAACTTACACCTTGATGATGGAGTTCGACCAATGTACTTTCCTCTTGTATAATAAAAACAACGATTTCCTTTTTTTTTAATTCAAAAAATTCTTCATTCCTTGGGAAAGAGGGATCAATTTTGATGCACTTGGTTTGTCTTGATGAAGGTAGGTAGTAGTCATGGTCATGTCCATGGGTCCAAAAGGTGATAGATCTACCACCTCTAAGTGCCTCACCTTTGATGGTTGTTTTAACTTTTCAAGTTGCCTCCAAACTTGTTCCTTTCATACTTTGAATTTGGGTCTATTGCCTTCACTTTAAAGGTAATCATTGATGGGGACCCTACAATAGTCACCATAATGGACACATGAAGGAATTACAAATTGTAGGTCGTCTTATAAGATTTTCTTAAGATCACTTCACATCTAGCCTTTTGAATATCTACCACCTTTCCATCATAATCCTCTTCCTATATTTTTTAGGTTTTTAGGGGTTTTTATTCCATTAACGTTTGTGATGATTGCCTTTGAGAGTAGCTTGGTAGCAAATCTTCATTAAAAAATGACACCTATTCCTGTCTTGATGTCTTGATTTTTTGTTTTCTTTCAACACAAACTCATTATCCTCCTCATTAGAACTTTTTGCTTGGGATCCATTTCCCCACTATTGAAAATTATACCAGTAGGTGATATTTATCCCATGGTTGTTTAGGGATGCTTCCATATTGTCATTAGGGTTAAAAGCACCCATGGTTATTGTTGTGGTAGGTAGCATTTCCTCTATTGTCCTTCCAGATAACTTGCATTCGATACTTCTAATTCTTCTTCCAAAATCTGATCTAATTGTTTTTAATAACTTTGAGTTGTTATATGACTCATATTTGTTTTTAAGACAATAATGCAAATCTATAATTCTCCCTTTTTGTTAATTAATAGTGATTGCCATTCCCTACTTTTGGTATATTGTGATGGAGCTGATTTTTTCTGTTTGAGATATTGAATTTTAAAGTCTTGAGTTGGGCTTTATAGTCTTAAGTTCCTTGTTGCCTCTCTTCAGATAGATCTACCTTCCACCCCCTTACTCCAAATCTTGGATCTTGTGTATTTTACCATCCTTCCAACATTTGCAATTCTACCATAGTTACCTCTTTTTTAGGATTGTATTATTACCTTTAGCAACAAGGACAATATATCCTTTGCCTATCATTTTCAAATATTTGGAATTTTTTCAGTAACTCTCCATGCTCTTTAAAACAAAACTTTCATGTCAACTCACAACTCTCAAATGTAAAATGAACTCAACATCCAACCTTTACAACCAAAGTTTTAAGAAAAAAAAAGATCCCATCAAGGTTGCCAAATGTACAACCATGGACCTTGCAACCCTACTACTATCAAGACATGAGGTTGCCATGTAGAAAATGAACTACCAAAATGTAAACATACATGAAGAAAAGGATTGCCTTCGGGAAGGAAGTCCTAAATGAATAAAAGAATTGAGAAATGTCAATTATTGTGAAACCCAAAGTAAAGTTTGGGAGGGGGCGGGAGGTTTGAAGGTAACTATCTTTCAATCATTGGAAAGTACTTTCTCTACCTGAAAATACCATGGAAATTGTCTATCCATTTTGTTATAGTTTTTACCTCCCACAAGTCACATTTAGACTATTTCTAGTATGTTCTTATTGTAGGTACCTTCTAGCAAACTCCTAATTTATAGAGAACAAGTTTTAAAGGAAAAAAGGAAGAAAAAAAACTAATCTAAAAGATAATGAACTATCATTCTAAAGAGGAAGTGAACACCAAAAGCAAAAAAAATACACACACTCAGACACACACCAAGTTCCATAACCTTCACACACACACATCCTTGTATTGTTCTTCTTTCCAACATACAACCTCTTCTCCATTCTTTCAAAATCTCCTCATACAAGAATGAGAGGAATCCTCATCCTAATCTTCCTTTTTCACAAACCACACAAGGTTCACATTCTGCTCACAATCGTAAGTTCTTATCCTAATCTTTTGACAAATCATTTCTAATTGATTGGTATAAAAATACGAATCAATCATTCCCATGGGTTAACTAACCTAATGGTTTCACCTTCTAAAGAAACTAGAAGTATATCTATGATTACCTAGTTACTAAAAGACCCATAAGACTAGCTAGTCTAGAAAGATTTTCTACACTTTAACACCTTGCAATACGGCTGTGCATGTGACTTCCCTGAAGAATTCAACATTTAATACCACTAATTGACAGGCTAACACCCCCACACCCTTCACTACTTTCCATCCAAGGTGCCTAAGTGTCACGGCACCTTGCTGGATCAGAACTCTGATCATTGACAAGGGGCAGGAACCATGGCTTCGCTATATTATGGGGCAATTGACTGGATGGAATAATCATTATATGCAGCAGACACTTAGTCAATAACCTCCATGTCTTTTGGTTAGCATGTCAACTGGAATTGGTGGTGAGTAATTCATTGTGGCATTGGCCAGACCAGAACATCGACAGCTAATGAACTCTTTGGTTATGTAATTAAACAAGATGCAATTCCAGACTTAATTTACAGTACCTTTAATTTGTGCACTAAAGTTCATGTAAACAAATTCAAATATCTTCTGCTGGTAGATCTTGCTCTGTTCAAGGACTCTAACTTTACTACAGATCATGTGTCCTGAACAGTTTTATCATTCAAGATCATGGTTGGCTATAATAGATATGGAGACAGAAGGATGGTAGAATCCAGTTTCAGCAGGTTTCCAAACAAGCAGGGTAGCATACTTAAACAGAGAATTATAGAGCAAATCTTTACACATCGGGATGTCAAAAGGACAGGTCTGAACAGGATAGAAGAACCGTTACAAAATTACACTATCACCTCCTTACGGGACTGAAGCCCGCATCAAAAAATGGTCAGGGCCCATTGCCACTACTTTTCTTATAGGCCTAGCCTAAGTCCCACATTTCACAGGATAGATCTGGTCACCAGGAGCTTGATGCACATGGAGACACATGCTTGCACTGTGAGAAGGGCCTGAATTGCCCTCTGAAAGTGGTTCTTAATAAGTGTTGGCAAGTGCCTGGAAAAATTCTACCACCTCCTCAGTGGAACCCAAGGAATACCTGGCAGAAGAACGCTTGCGGCCAACAGCACATGAGAAATAAGTGTCACCTGAGATGTTCATCACAGTGCCTGAGTCAAGCTCCATTGTCTCCCCATCATTGTGCTTGCGGTCCTTGAAGCTATTACATTCAGTGTAGGAGCCATTGCATTCTGGTGAGACAAGAGCAGTGGTTTTGGTGCGCACCACTCCCATCTTATTGCTTTTGGCTAGAATTCGATCACATGACTTTGCGGCCAATCGGCGATCAAGTGGACCTTTCTCCAGCTTTCCATTTGTGGTGGGATGCATAGTGGGATGATCCCTTTCAAAGGGAACCTCAGGATCGAAGTAGGTGTACACATCTTCATCCTGTACAACATGTCCAATCCACTCTTCATGTTTTGCACCACAAAAAAGAATTCAACAAACTGATTGCTAAATGTTCTCATTCAAAGACTTAGGTGTGCCATCGTAATGCTAGATCTGAATATCAAACATAATTCCTGGTATGATATGGTAGTTTGCACAAGGACAGGTATGTGAAGAGCCACACTAGAAGAGCAAATTGATTTGAAGTTATGAGTAACAGCAGGCAAATCAACCTTGCTAAGGAAGTGGCCTATGCACATGACATAATCGATATGAAGATCCATGTTCTTGCTCCGTATAATCTCAGCTATTATGCGGTCAATGGCAGCACCCTGCAGCAAACACAAAAGGATTATTCAGTGAACATTCAAAGGTGGGAAGGACTGGAAGGTTGAATTATACACACTTCTGTCTCTCTGTCTGCCACCTGTAACAGAAGCACTAAAGTTTCTGCACAAAGCCTGTTTTGGACCAATCTATCACCTTTAGGCACTGCACTTGTCAACAACCCATTTGTGAGTATGTCAAGACCATTCAGCTCTTCAACTCCAGAAAATAGACCTTGAAACACAAGTAAACTAAAGGTCTTCCCAAACAAATTGGGCAAAGGGAATACCTTTGAGACACCAACAGGGCGGACCTCAACTGACTTGCCACCTTGAACGACATCAACAGCAGCATTGGAGATGGGACCAGTCCAAAGATGCTGCAGCATATTGCGAGCTTGCACTCTTCCAAATTCTGTGTCTGCTGATAATTATGCCTCACTCTTAGTAGGCTTCACAATATGTAACAGTACACAATCCTGTTCATCACTAAATTCAAGCTGTGTTGAAAAGCCCTCCATGCCCATTAGACACAGCTGATTAGGCCTGCTGAAGACTTGATTCTAGCTCTCTAAAATCCAAACTGCAGGCTAAGGCAAACTCCTTTTACCAGAATCCCTACCACCTCTGGATGAAAGACAACTGTTTTTCCATAGTGGGCACCCTAATTGGGCAGAGCACTTAAAACTGAGATTACCTGCATACTTGTAGTTCCACACAAGTGATGTCTCTCGGGTCTCAACATATGATCGAGGTGTTCGCTCACAGAAATAATCGAACACAAGCTTCAGCAACCCAAAAGAGCTCCCATCAGACAGATCATGCATGTCACATATGTCCCTATCCAGGACAAGTAGTGTCATCATCCAACATAGCACTGAAAAGATGCACACAGTGGAACCCTTCCAAGATTCCCACACTGCAGGGGACTCTGAGGTGGCATGCAAATCTATCCAGAAGTGCTGCTCCATACCAAGTTTGGAGATTCTAAATGCCCGTAAAAGCCATGACACCAGGTTGAATGATGAATGACAATACAGCCTACCTGTACACTCTCAACCCAGTCCATGTTCAGATGCTCAGGCATTGTGGTCATCCACTCACCATGCGTATGGCGCAAAAACATACCATTCTCTGCTGCAAGCCACATGTTGTACTTTCCAAAGGCCTGTAAAAGAGTCATTGTTACAAAAGGATACATAACATGATGATCCATAAAAGGCATCAATAAGACTCTGTTGTTGCAGGCAACAGCCATGACTCAACCAACTAGCAAAGTACTCTTGCCCAATTACTAGACTCAACACACTTCGACAGTACTCAGTACTCAAAGATTCAAAAAAGAGTAAGAATGAACCTCATCCAGGATGGTTCGTTCACTGCCACTGAGAATAACAAGGATGGTGTTTGGGTCTGCACACAGAATTGCAAGTGAATCCCTCATGCCTGGATGCAACTGCAGATTCATCTCTGTAATCTGGTCTGGGCCCCTTCTTCTTGGATCTTCCATTTGTGTAGTTATGGTAGCATTAAATCCCTGCACACATTCACACTCCTTATTGCATCGTTGTTTTTTCTAACAGACCAACTACTCAACTCTTTTACAGTAAAAATTCTACAGCAGAAACATCAATCAACACCAAGTGTAACTCAACTGATTTCACAGATAAAAACATCTCCAAGTCTGTGAACACTCTGTCACATGCTTTGCAAAGTGATTATGTCAAATGAGGCGTTTGGAGTTTCCTGCCTCCTAAACTGTTCCAACGTGACTCTATAAGTCTAGAAACAACTACAATGCTCTTTCCATGTTTGATATTACAGTGATTACAATCAGCAACCCATGGCAAATTCTTGTGAAGAAATTGAGACATACAAGAATAAGCAGACGATTTTTGGAAGCTCGGAACCTTCCCACAGCTGTCTCCAGTGGTAAATGTGGGGGAATACGCAGTGTTCGAAGCTCAGCTTCGACAATTGTGTCATTTAACTCGCTGACATTCCCCACCCCCCAGACACCTTAGCCCATCTGCATGTTTTACATTGCCCAGGAACTGTAATTGGAGATGGGCAAATCAGCAATGTGTAATTAGCAAAAGCTCTATGTGAACTTCCCATTCCAATTATGTAAAGCTGTTCCAAGGTCTGTAACATGACTCAAAATCCATGAGGTGGAGCTAGGGCTGTGAACCCTCCTGTATAGTCCAGTGGAGTAGTGCCCAACCCTAGTAATTTTAAGCATACAAGCAGAAGCAGCATCCTTCTTCCAGCTGAAAGAGGAGGCAGAGAAATGGTTGCCCATCATCAGAGGCTCCTGTGGTCAACTTATTCACCTGACAAATGTGTCCGCCCATGCCTGAGCAGTATGGGTAGTGACATGTGTGAAGTTATGACGCTGCCGTTCATTTCTCTCATTTTCGGGCATTGTTAGAGCACCTTCAATTGCCCCGTACATCTCCCTTATGTTCCAAGGGTTGACAAGTATTGCACCAGCTCCCAATGACTGTGCAGCCCCTGCAAACTGCATGATTCAGACAGAAATATCAGCTAAGTCTCAAGAAGGACCTGAAAATTTTGATCTGTGAAAGTGACAATGCAGAGTGCAAACACAAGTCACAATTTCAGCATTCCCTGTTTGGTCAGTGTACTCACAAAGTTTTCTCTGTGTAATGTGGTGAAAATGCAAGTTTCAAAAGTGCAGTAACTAACCTCACTCAAGACAAGCACCCCTTGATTTTTCTTGGAATTTTGGCACGCAACGTACTCATAGCTCACAAGGTTCATTCCATCTCGGAGTGATGTCACCAATGCCACATCTGCTCCCAATAAGCCCCCAACCCCACCAGTGATATATTTCCCCTACCACTCAGCAGGCCAGCAACATACCCCATCTCATCTGGGGGGTAGATAAACCTCCATGACATGATGTCTAGAGAGAGAAAATGTACCTGTGCTGGCATAAAGAGCACACAACTCATGAAATGCAAGAGACCGATCCTGCAGCCACAACAGATCCATCAGAAAACCATTGCACCTTGAGATCTGAAAGGCAGGAAACTTGATGAAACATTGCTTCTCACCATCCATCCCCCAAGTTTCTTTTCTTCTTCAAGCTTAGAATTCGTTTTCCACATGAAACACAGTACAGCAAAAATGTGCAAGAAAATGAAACAAAATTGGTTTTTTGTGTTGACAGACTAGAGTCTAAAAGGGAGTCTGAGGAACTAAACACCAAGCAGAGGAACTTGCCAGATGATGGATAGGCACAAATGTGACAGAGCCAAAACGACCATTGATACGGCCCACAATCTCATGCACCTGGCTTGTCAGCCGTTGGTCTGCAAACCCCCAACATGTCCTTGTGATGAGACCAATACACCTACATATTACATCACAAAAAGTTGTGCCCAGATTTTGATTGAAGAAAATAAACTATATCTGATTTCACTGAAGTCCCAGTACGATTGTATTTCCAGCAGAATTGGATCAAGAGCCTACACTCAGGAACATCTGTGCGAGTTGGCACAGCAATTTGTACGAGCAAGACTTTCTCCCGCCACTCTGGGTGCTTTTCCAGGAACATCTCAAAGGCCAGCAACTTTTGCGGGATCCCTTTGATCATGTCAAGCCGGTCAACCCCCAACATGACCTACTTACAGCAAAAGCATAGTTAGAAAGTCTCCAAAGACTTTGTTTTACAATCAGCTGTCTCCAAAGCACAGGAAATCTCTAGGAAGCATGTATGGCAAGTGGGTGATTCCCTTCCTCACTAGGAGGCAATAGCACGAAGAAAAAGTGCAAAGAAAACTTTCAAGAACCATTACAGAGTATATATTGGTGGACCTTCTTCAATGCACTTCAGAAGGAAGTTACCCAACTTATGGAGCCAAACCAACGCTGAGATATATTTCTAGTGAGACTCCTACATTACCAAGTACTGACTTTGTTGAGACTGGTGATTAAATACAGAAAAAAAGGCACCTTGCGACCAGCAAAAAAGCGTCGCAGTTCTTTAATGTGGAACTTGACTTGGTCTGTTTCCAGGGCCTGGATGAACCTCTCTGGGTCAATTCCAATTGGAAACTGCCATCACAGTAACAGGTGAGTGCTCTGGACAACACATGCAATCACCTCATTCTATCCTTATAAAAGGTTAACCAGGTACACTAACAATCTTTTTTAGGTCCATTCCTCTGCTTGTGTGTATGCCTGTTTCTCCATCTCTCCATCCCAAAGCTCAACTCTTCCCCCATGGATAATTGGCATAAAGATAAAGAGACCATACAGCTGCAACCCGTGTGAGCTTGCCGTGATCCTCCACACCGTCAGGTGTGCCCTCTAGACCCAAAATGCGTGTACATGCACTCACAAAATGCCTGGCATAGTCGTATGTGTGGAAACTGCACAACAGCTCATTGCCACAGCACAATGAACTTATGCCTACATCATAAGCTGAAGCAAGTCAAAGTGGAGCTTGAACATGGTGAATCCAGAACAGGTGGTACTTAATACAAAGCATTTGAGTTTCTCTGTATTGAATAGGATAGCACGTGTAGCACAGAGGAAAAGAACAAGATAGGTTTTACTTTTCCACTGCCCAGGGACTTCACACCACAAACTCCTAGTTTGTATCACATTATGGGACAGACAAAATGGTACCCACCCAATCAGATCTGCTGTAAGTACAGCCTTCAACAGCTCTGACCGCAAAGGTAGTGTGCGGTAAATCTCTGATGAGGGAAATGGTGTATGCAAGAACCAGCCAACCTTCATGTGGCAATCCATTTCTTTCAAAAACTCTGGCAGGCACATGAGGTGGTAATCATGACACCACACTACATCTCCCTCCTGATTTCCAGCACCACCCAGACAAGTAACAGATTATTGGCCTGCAATCTTTCCAGTTGCACCAGCACCAAGGCCATAGTTTGCAAGAACTAGGCTAGGACTCACATGCCCTTGCCTGGGGCATACCAAAACCAGCTTAGCACAGAGCACCGTCGTGTGCCATAAAAGGCAACTTGCTTTTAGGCCTGCACATTAAGATTCCTTGGTCTGGGCAAGCCAGATTACATATGCGATGCAATGCAAATAAACTCTTTCAAAGTAAACTTGTGGCAAAGCACATGATACAACAAATGGATGAAATGGTAGACAGTGCAAAACACATCTAGGCAAGTTTAAAATGAGATTTTTTTCAGGGAAGGAGCAAAGGGAGGAGGGGGAATGGCTGCTCATCAGTTTCTCAGGTCCTAAGTCCTAACCGTGGGCAAGCACCCAATGAAACATGGGTTGCACTGAGTGCTTGTCTAGTACCTGATACTGAGAAAACACAACTTCAGCAAACAATTGGTTGGCATGGTTGTATGCATTGAACTGAGAATCCATACTCCGGGTGGCAGCCAGCCGATCCTCCTGGGGCAGCCCAATGTAGTGAAAGAGGGGCCACAGTACATTATTGCAGTAGCCATTATAGTACTGGTCCACAGTATCATCATCCAAAAATACAGGAACACAACCCTGAAAGTCCACGGTGTCCAGAAATTGAATCAGATGCAGTGACAAAAATGAAACGACAAAACTTGCCCTCCAGAACAGGTGACTATTATTCAACACAACAAACACAGAGCAGCAAAGTGAGCACAAAAGTTTGAATGCAAACCACCACTGATCCAATGGTTGCTTCTCCAATCCAGCATCTCTAATTCATCCATTGATGAAACCAACCTTGAGTGCTAGTGCCTCAGTCAAGGAAATGCGCCCTTTCTCATCTGGTACATTTATACCAGCCCATCCTATCCATCTTGTCTCAAAATTTTGTTTCACCCCTGCAACAACAACACAACTCGTCCCACTGTTAGGCACAAGTTGTCTCCTCTACAACAACATCCCATGATGTCCTGCAGTCTTCTACACTGCAAAACATTCAGCTGCTTCCATCTTCTTTTGACACAAGTGTTACAAACACCATGAATGTGTGTGCAAGGTTGCAAGATGGGAAAAACAGGAAACCCAACACCTCAATTCTTCATAATGAAGAATTCTCACCCTCTTCAACCATGTCCTGAGCATGTCTACCCATTTCTAGAGGGTAATATACTGGTTGGAAATCCGCATGGCAAGTTTCCAAGGTCCAATTGACACGCAGATGTGGCTCGATTCCAGCTTGAATGGGAGAGACCTTAGGGCTTGGATGATGGGAGACATGTCCAATTGACATGCAGATGTGGCATCCAAGAAAGAAGTCATAGGGAGCCAGCCCTTGGATGGGGGAGAGAGACAACTAAACCCTGAACGAACTGGTGGGTCCCACCGCAATTGCTTGACACAGGAACAGCTCCTAAAAGAAACCAGCACGATTGTGGTACGGCACTGTAGAAGAATCATCAATTGTGCTTCAATGGAGACTGAGCATCTTTGTCAAATGTGGGGTTTTTTTTTTTTTTTTTTTCTTTTTTTGGGGGGGGATTGAAAGTTTTTTTACCCAGAAGAGCACTCACAAGGCCCCCGGGACTGAGCCTCAAATCCCAACTATCCCCTTCGCGAATGGCCGAAACAGGGAGACGATTGGCCACCACGAGCAGCCTTTGTGCCGCCCGATGCTGTCAGTTCTCATTCAGATTGCCTGAGCTCTCATAGTTCTCCAGTCCGCCTCCTCGCACCCCTCCTCCTCCTCCTGCTGCCGCCCCCGCAGGCGTGGTGGCTACCTGCGTTCTCTGGTGCAGTTCGTCTATCGCCTGCTCCCGATCCCATACCCAATCCCCCATGGCCCAAAGAGGAGGCATCCGACAGCTTGCCAA
>Ga0116227_10008065_pt1 | contig 20102 bp, 3 predicted proteins | sample S1TSphgellanicum_FD_89693 | JGI IMG/M metagenome (GOLD analysis project Ga0116227, IMG submission 89693) | Host-associated microbial communities from peat moss isolated from Minnesota, USA - S1T2_Fb - Sphagnum magellanicum MG | ecosystem: Host-associated > Plants > Peat moss > Unclassified...
TAAAATCTTTACTATTTCCACATATCCAAAATCTAATGCATCCATTAATGCTGTATATCCATTCTTTTTTATTTTTTGTTTGTTTGTTTTTTTTTAAAAAAGAAAAAAAAAAAAAAAAAAAACAAAAAATATTAAAAAAAAAAAAACCAAAAAAAAAAAAAAAAAAGCAAACATGTACAAATGTCGTCTCCAAGCCTTACGTACCTTCAGAGCTGCAAATTGCGGAGTACTGACAGCATAGTCATCATCTCCTCCTCCTCCTCCTCCTGCTCTGCTCCTCTGCTCTTGTTGCTCTGATCCTTCTCCTGCTCCCGATTGTTGTTGATCAAATTTCCTCCTCTTTCTTTCCTCTTCTTCTTTTTTTTTTCTTTTTTTTCCTGGCACGATTTGCAAAATGAAACTCTACAGATTGCTTCACAAACAATGTATGGCAACAGATGAATTACTTCTGAATCCAAAAACAAAAAATCAAAAAGGACTTGGAGATTTGGCAAGAAAACAGGAGAAGTCCTGAAGAAGGAAAAACGGAGAGGAAACGCACAGGAGAGCACGGACCGTTGGACGCAACAAGAACAACAGAGGATAAAACCCGGAGGAGAGTACGGACCGATGGACACGACAAAAACACCAGAAGACGAAACCCGGACCAGTACACAGACCGCGGGATAAAACTATAAAACCAGAAGACAAAACCCGGAGGAGTACACAGACCGCTGGAAACAGAAAAACAAGCAGTTTACGGACCGCTGGACATAGAAACTATATCAGAAGAGAAGACCAGGAGGAGTTCACGGACCAGCGGTATACAACAACAAGAAGCACACTAACGTCTTTCTGGGACCGTTGGGTAATAGTAAGAACCACAGTTATTATCCGTGTCATCGATCCTCTTCGTTATCTTGTGTAGAATTACTTGGCGTAATGTACTTTGTTTGAGTGTACAATTACGTGACGTAATCTACTTTCTTTTCTGGTGTCTAATTACGTGACGTGATTCCACCCACAAACGCCTTTCTTTTTTTCCGCCTTTTGTAATTGTCGTTTGTTTTACTTCTCTCTTTTCTTTTCTTTTTTCCCTTTAATTCTTTTTTCTTTTTTTAAATTAATCATTATAGTCCCACTTTTTTTTTTATATCTTTCTTTATTTAGGTTTGTCTTTCTTTCTTTTCCTTTCTTTAAGTTTTGAAGGGAACTTTGCCAACATTATTAAAAGGGAGAATTAATATTAAATTTTTTTTTTTTAGAAATGCTAAATTTCAGGAATAAATTATTTTTTCTGATTTTCTTTTAGATTTTTTTAATTATTTTTTAATTAAATAATTTCATTATGGTTAAAAAATTGAATCGGATTTTTGGTGGGGGTGCAATTCTACCACTCTTACATCCACGTTAAAACACAAAATGCCTATCTCTAGGTCTTTGGTCCTCTATGTGCCATGTGCCACACATATTACATGGCATACTAGTTCTAGATATTGGAGGATTATGTGGTAGATTATGGACCATAATATTTGAGAAAGGAAAATTACGCAACATAATAATATAATATTATGACAATTTGTTTTGATCCAAAATATACATGGGGTAGCTTTTGAGAAAACCATTAAATTTTATTTTTAAAACTTCATCTATGCATTCAAAGGTTTTTCCTAGCGTTCAGTTGTACATCCACATTCACGTAATTGAATACATCAATATTCATCAAATAAATACAAGCTTTCAAAAATGAATCAAATAAAATTCAAAATGAATGACATTTGTGTTATTCACCAAAAAATGTGATCATTTTTTATTTATTTTTTGTGTTGCTTAAAATCATGGGGAGTTAATTGACATGTATTAACAATTTTGAACTAGTAAACCATTTGAGGTTTTGAAAATTATCGTATTTTGCAATTTCATCTTAATCAATTCTCATAGATAATTTGAAAAAATCAAAGTAAGGATTTCGTGTCAATTATTATCAAATGTACATTACAATTTGAGAAGTCGTCGACAATGGCCAATGTGTGCATTAGTAATCATGCTTTCCAATCTTACTTCCCTACGGTCCATGTTGATCAATAATATGAAGGTTCCATTTTATGTGTGAATGATCAAAGCATGCATGTTCATATTCTACTAGACTTTTAAAATCTTTGCTTGTTTTCCTGATAAAGATTTCATTCAACGTTGTAGAATTCTTCTACAACAAAAATCCAACCTAGTTCTTGCAAAGGTCATTGATGGTTAACCTTTAGCTTCAAATTATGTTACAAATGAAACTACACATATTGATTTAACAGTAGTTGACCATCTTAGTGAAACAATATTCAATATGATCAAAATTGCATCCAATCTTATTATCATAAGGTTTTCTTGGTTCCAAAGGTTTTCCCTCAAATAGAAATAGATTGAAATTTTTGAAATCTTGGCTTTCCTTTTTCTTTCATGTGTTTCAACTCATTCCCTCAAAACAATTTTTGATAAACAACCTTTCCATGAAACAATCTTTTCATAGAAGCAATGATCTCATCATAGTCAAAAGTTCATTATGCAAAAGTCTTTGTTTGTTGGGTAAGGATGTTTTATGCAAAGCTTGCGGTGGTACACACGTGCTTTGAAATGTTTTTCAAAAGGCTAGTTAGAAGTAGCCACCAACATGGGAAATCACGACCTTATTTGCATACTAGAAGTGTATAACTTGGAATTAAATTGTAATGAAACTTTAAGGTTGTTAATCACAAACTTTCAATATCACAAAATTTCAATAAAATCCATCCAAAAATCGTAAAAAATATGTTTATGCAAAATTCATGGGCTTCAAAATGTAAAAATGACATAATTTTTTTTTTAAAAACACATATATGTGTGTGTGTATTTTCTACTTATGTTGTTATGTTGTGAAGTACATATGATTTACATGTTAACTAAATCTGTGAAATTATTGTAATGTAATTTTGCATAAAATTTTATGATTTTTGTGCATTAAACATGAACATTCACGTATTTCATTCAAAAACAATGTTCCATATGTTTGAATATTTAAGATATTGAATATGTACAAATATCATTTATATTAACCATGAGATAGAATTCATGCAATTTTTGTATCAACCTATGAAAACTAGATTTCGCACAAAATTTGTACAAACCTATGAAGTTTAATAAATTTGTGATGTTGCTCTTATTTGGATAAATAAACTTGTCTTTCATTAGGCCTAATTGTTGTGTTCAAAGTAATGAGATGAATTGTGTCAATAGTTTGAGTGAAAATTAAACTTGATTTAATTTTAACTCGAGGATAAGGTTGTTAAATCAACATGACATACCAAATTTATGTTAGTTGCCACATTAACATCATGTCTAATGGGTGCAAATGCACTCAAAAAAAACATTTTTATCATAGCCAATGCTTATTTGACATGTTTGCAAATCTCATATAATAAATTAATGTTGAAAATGTGTGTTGTATTTGTGATATGTTATTTTAAAAATCTAAGATGCATTTAAGTTTGAAAATAAACCAATATATTAAAATATATTTTAGCAAGTTAAAAACCATGTAACCATTGTTTTCTAACATAATAAAACAAAGTAAAAACATTTTTTAAACATTATCATTCAACATTTAATGAAAACTATTTAAGAATTGTTTAAATGTTGTTAACATATCCTTCTATCATTTGGAAAATTTACCAATTTAACATAATTAACTAAACAAATTGGAACCTAGCCCATATCATAAGATTTATGGTTTTGACTTAAGGTTTTACATTATACATTCGCAATTTTGCAATTGTTTCAAAAAAATCACTAAATTAATGAAATTTACACTAGAAAAACACAATTTTTAAAAAAGTTCTCAATTTTTAGTCAAAAAATGACAATATTTTTTGAAAAAAATCGTAAATTGTGAGAACCTAAACCTTGCCCAACCCAAATACATTTTTCATTTTTTATGGATCCAATTAAATGGATTTTTTAAAAATAACCTACCTTCACTTATACCCTCTAGGTTGGGTATAAAAATAACTAGATTTTTACATGACACTACTACAAACCCTTTGAAACACCATCTAAACCTTTTTCTCACGAAATCCATATACATTTCCAACGATTTGCAATAGTCAAATAATGTTCATGAAGGCAGAATCTAATGTCAAAAATAAGGCACATAGTGAAATTACATTAAAAAAGAATATGATGAAACAATTAGACTATCTTATGAATGTTCATTAAATGTTGAAAGATTTAAGATTATTCCAAAGATGTATTTTGAACTCATTCATGTAATTAGATGATGGATTCTAAAATCAAACAAATTTCAACTCAATTATTTTGAGTTTGGAAAGAACTAGGCATGGATAGAAATCACTCAAGTTGATGATGTCATTTGGGCCAAACCCACAAGATTATAAGATGAACAAAAGAAATGATGTAAAGTTACATTCAAAGGAGACATGGGCATTCCAAAAGATTACCTAGTGAATGACATAATTTGAAGTGCTTCAAAAAGTTACCTCATTGATGGAAAACAAAAGGTTGTGAATGGAGATAATCACTCATTATGTGATTAGAATTATGTGATGAATTTGTAGTGCAAGAAGACCAAATGAATGTTCTATGGGAAAAGTATACCAATAAACTTTAAACCCATTAACTTGATTTCATGTAAAACATTAATTTAAGATAAAACATTTCATGGCAAAGCTCCATGTTACTCTTTGGCTTTGAACTATATAAAAACCAATCATGGGATTTGTGAATCTTAGTCCTAACCCAAGACATGATAGTCTATCCTCTATTTGGCATTTGTGCCATTGTTTTTTTGTATTTAATATATTGACCATTATGTTAAAAACATATTATAACCGAAAAAATCCCATAAATTCATACCAATGATGTTCATGTATACAAATTTGTTTGTACCTTTCAAGTTGAATATAATGAAATTTTTTCAGATTTTTATGCATTAGGTAAGAATATATCTATTCATAACACATTTAAATTGGATCTATTTCAAGTACCCACAACCATACACATGCATGTGCACATAAATAATGTGTATAGGTCATCTTTATTTACCTAAGTATGCCCTTCTATCAATATATTTAAAAATTGAAATCATCGTAATAAATTCCCAAACTTAAACATGCAAGTTTTAGACTTGACCAAAAAATCATCACAAATTATGCCACAGATCCAATGCATATGGCATTGATGTTGAACTTATTGAAATTATAATCGAATGGTCCCACAAATTGTACAAGGATAAGAATTACAAGGAATAAATTCCCCCATAAATGAGGGCGTAATGTATATTTTCCAATGAATTCATCATGGACATTTTCTTACTTGACTTCAAATCCAAATATTTAACAATTGTTACAACCTTTGGGCTAGGTAATGAATAGGTTAAAAACAACATACCCATTGGGCCAAGTATAAAGTTGGATATCCAAAATTGGTTGGTCTAGGAACCTTTAGAAAAAATGGCATGGCTCAAGGTGGGCCTATGGTGAACCCACCCAATTATTTTGCCTTGCTTCAATAGGAATGATAGGACATGTCAAAAAAGTTTTTTAATGAAAATTGGCCTAGTAGAATTGGCATAAATGTTATGTTAACCAACCTGGATGAATTGAATGAATGGATGAATTGGGTTGTGAAAAATAAATTCTTGATGTATCAAGGATGTTAAATTGTCAAAGTAATGAACAATATGGAAATCAAACAATAAAAGTTGAGGGGCCAATATGAAAATCAAGCATTTAAAAAAATTTGAGGAAAAATAAAAGAAAGAAATGTGGTAGGGTAGGGTCCAAATGGGCTATTAAGAACCGCACCTACCCTTTTAAGTGGCAGCTTATTTTATGTTTATTCTTGGAATTTTTAATATGTACTTTGAAAAAAAAATTCAAAAAAAATTGAAAACATCATTATATGATTATGTTATGGTTTGCATTAAAAATTTGTCACATTTAAAAAATCTCAAGAAGTTGAAATAATATTTTTTTTCTACTTAAAACTATTGGTTACAACTACTTAACTATTTGTGTATGCACTATCAAAACTACACTTAAAATAGTTGTTAGCACAAACTTTGAAATGTGCTTGACATTATTTGTATCTTTGGATTTTAGATAAAACCTTTCTTGGCTTTGTTAAGTGCATTTCATAAAAAAGAAACATAGTTGGCATGTTTTTTAATATAAAATGAATTTAAGATTATTTAAAACCCTTATTCTAAAATTTTGGGAAGTATTTTTCACATAACATTCTTCAATATGAGCTCAACATCTTTTAATTTTGATAATTGCCAAAAAAGTGAACCAAAAAGCCTTAATGTCATGAATATCCTAATTAAATTAAATTATGTTAGATTAATGAGAAAAGTTGAATAATTATGATTTCCTACTTAGATGAATTTCCATTCTTTCATTAATTAAACTTGGCATCCCATAATTTTGACGATTGCCAATAATATTAATAGCATTTTTTTCAAATTTAACAAAGATCAACAAGTTTAATTGGTTTCACATTGGCATTGAACAACTTGTAAGAAACAATTGTTGAGAAAAAATAGAATGAATTTCAAAACTAATTTCCAATAAAAGATATACAAAATAAAATATATCATCATTTTGAACATCAAATGGTGCAATCATGATCAAATGAGCCAATAGTGACAAAGGACTCAACAACAAATGGGCCTTTTGTGGTCATTTTGACTTTTTCATAAAAAGAATTTATTGAAGGATTTTTTTTGCAACATGTTTTCAAAAATATTTACAATTCCACCAATAGATTACATGATTTTTGCGAACTATTTTAGAAGAAATATGAATTGTCTAAAAATGTATAGGTTCTGCCATATTTTACATTTTGTCTTGAAAAATAATCATAATGGGTGCAATCACAGTCAAATGATCCAAAAACCATGTCAGACAATTGAAAAACTATTAATTTTATCACACATATTTATGTAATGCCACTTTAATGTCATGTTGATCAAAGAAATTTGTGCTAAATGATTTATATGAATGTTGGAAAAAAATATAATTTAATCATTTAATTTAATAAATTGAGTTTTGGTTTTAGTACAAGAATTGTGAATTTTAACACCAATAAATCAATTTTATAAAGCACTAGGCTAAATAATCTTTTGATAAAAAAATTTTGATGGGAAAAAAATTGAAATGATGATAACCTACCACCCACATTCAAAATGCATTCATAATTTTAAAATTGTGGTACTTGAATTTTTTTCAAATTTAAAATATAATTTTAAAATGTTCAAATTTCAAGAGTCATTTCCAGATGTAAATGGATCATAATGTGCATGACATATGAAAAAATTTGTGGGTTATGTTAAAATTAAATTAAAACTTAAAATAGTTAGAATGCTTAACATGATTTGAAATCATGGTCATTTTTCAAGATGAATGTAAAATATGGTAGAATATGTATTTTTTAAACAATTCATATTTATTCAAAAACAGTTAACACAAATCATGTAATTTATTGGGGGAATTATAAATATTTTAAAGAACATGTTGCAAAAAAAAATCCTTCAAAAACTCCTTTCTATGAAAAAGTCAAAATGGCCACAAAATGCCCATTTGTGGTTGAGTCCTTTTTCACTACTGGTTCATTTGATTGTGATTGCACTTTAATTTCAAATCATGTTAAAACACATTAATTACTTTAAGTTTTTGTTTTTCTAAAACATAAACCAAAACTTTGTTCATATGTCATACACATTATAACCCATTTACATATGGCAATGACTTTTGAAATTTGAACATTGAAATTATATTTTGAATGTCTAAAAATTTTAAATATCACAAATTTTAAATTATGATTACTTTTTGAAAATGAAAGGTAGGTTATCATCATTTTAATTTTTTTTCCATCAATTTTTATTATTAAAGAGTTTTTAGCCTAGTGCTTTATAAAATTGGTTTTTGGTGTTAAGGTTCAAAAGTCCTTTACTAAAACCAAAACTCAGTTTATTAAATTAATATATAAATTTTTCTAAATTCTTCAACATTCATACAAATTATTTAGCACATATTTCCTTGATCAACATAACATTAAAATGGCATTATATAAATATGTTTGACAACATTAATAATTTTTCAATTGTCCAACATGGTTTTTGGCTCATTTGATTATGATCACACTCAAATATTTTTTGTTGTGAAATGTTTGATTGAACATTATTTTTCTTAAAATAATAATTTTTGACATTTCAACTACTTACAACATTAACTATTTTGTCACTTTTTCATTTTTATTTTTATTTTTTATTTTTTAAAAAATTTGGGATTGGGGGCATTAGCGACCAATGTTCACAAATAATGTTTGCAATACAAACTATTGAAGTGGAACGTAATTTGATTTATGTATTTTGAATCATTGATTGTAATTTTTCACACATAATTCCAAAGACCTTACATGTTCAAGTTTTGAAATAACTAATTTGGTGATTAAAAATATTATGGTTTTTGAATAAAAAATTCATTGTGTTTTTTCAATTGTGGTGTTTTTTTTTTGGGTGGAGAGCGTTTGTAAAGTATGTTAAAAATGTTGCCCCATTTGGCAAATGAAATTTAAGAAAATAATGAGGGCATGATATGATTCATTTTATATAATCATCATATATTTTAACAATGTAAATATGTGTTCAACATGTTATAAACAATAATTGAAAAGGGCAAAAGTACATTACCAAGGTTTGATATCAAACTTGTAACTAAAATGTAAGAGCCTAGAAATCATTGAACTATGTTTGCTTATGGATGTAATTAGGTATTGTTTAAATTAACCCAAGATGTAAATCGATGAAACTTCATTCAAACTTAATGAAAATTTAATTTCAAAAAAATAATGTTGTTCTTTAATTCTTAAATATCCAATAAACCAAAAATGGATTTTTTTGGGGGAGTTTTAAATTGTTGTTAATAAACAACTTTTTTTTAAATACTTCTTTTTGAACCATGTGGACTGTGTTCATAGGTTCAAAATGGCATGTTGACCATGGAATTTTATGTTAGTTATAGGTGGGGTCTAAGGAAAATAATGCATGCAACCACTCAAACAAGGTAAGGGTTAGTTTACTTGATACAAGGTTTTTCTTGGACTTTTTGAAATTTCTACTTGTGGTTATTTGTACTAAAAAATGAATGCTTTTAGCAAATTTGAATTTTTTTTCACATAGGAATGGTGAAAGTAATTAAATATTCATATTATTTTGGCTTAAATCATTTTAAAACTTTTGAACACATGTGGTGATGGTTATTGCACCGAAATAATAAATAGTGGTTATGAAAAAACAAATGGCATATGAATTTGGTGAAAATCCATTGCAATTTTTTTTTTTCACAAGTTTGAAGACCAACAACAAGATGTAGCCTAAAATTGAAATGAAACTCAAAACCTTGAAAGCAATTGAACTAAAAAGAAAAATTAACTCACACACCAACATTATGTTTCCATTTGTTGCATTTTTGCAAACATGTAGACATAAATTCTAAATTAAAATGATTGCACAATATTTTTCATTGACAATTACAAGCAACACATTTTCATAAAGAAGGTGTAGCCCCAAAAGAAAGCTTACTAGCATACATAGATTTTACGGTTTCAAATTGCAAAACAAGGAAGTTCAAATTAATAATTCATTTGGTGATAGTCCTTGCCATAAGTATTGGTGGCAAACCTATGCAATGCATCAAAGCAATGCACACTCTACAATCCTATTTTGTTCATGTTTGGATCAAATCATTCCATATTTACTTTTTAAAGTTATCTTGGTCTTCTTCATGAGATCTCAATCTAATATTCTACAACCCAAATTCTCTGGCTACAATTTCCATCACTTACATCTAGTTGAAATCACATATTTCACAATACCATGATCACACATCCCAAAATCTTTGACAAGTGATAAAACAATTCCTTTAGAGACCTTAATAGATTACAATCCCATGATTTTGCAAGATTTACCCCAATAATCCACCCATGATGTCCAAAGGAGAAAATAAACCCATTAGGAGTGTTTATGCAAATAGATATTCACTTCCTTCAACGTCCATCCTTCTATAACCCAAAAGATTATTTGGGAATTCCTCAAGTATATTGAACTTGAAAAAGAAAATGTCATCATAAATTAGCTCTTTCAAATCCCCTAATGATCATCATCATCTCCACATGAACATTTATTGTTAGGCATCTAAAAAATCTAGTTATGCATTATATTTTGATTTTCCATGTGGAATGGAGGTTTTTATAGAACTCAAACATTATGATAATGAATTGTTAATGAACATTCATCTTATTCACATTCTTACACACACCCACACCAAGTCTACACATAGACAAAAATCTATTAGTTCCATAATTATGTTTTGAAAACAACCTACCTCCAAAAACTAGAGACCACCTCTTTAAATCCTCTCTTTTGTCACATGTCCTACTTCTATAAAATCCGCATAACCAATCCCTAACCTTCCATTTTCCTTTTCCATCAAGAGCAAAGTTCCACAACATATAAACATCAACCAAGCATTTCACACACAAAGATTTGATAGCCAAACAAACATTGCTTCACCATTCAACAATGACACCATCATCGTTGAAAACTTGCAACACATAAACACAAGAAATAAACCATGTCTATAGTAAAAAAATTAAGTCTTTTGTTCACTGGGAGAAAAACCCATTTTTCAACTATGTTTTCAACTATTTCTCAATTGTCATTTATAGTTGAAAACATCATTTTCAACTACAAAATGTTTTTTGCAACTCAAAAATGACGTTGTCAACTAATTTCCAAAATAGTTGATAGTGTTGAGTTGACCTTACAACATAGTTGAAAATAATGTACACATGTCAATTTGTGGGTTAATGTCGAGGTGATAACATTTTAGTTGAAAATGACATACATTTTAGTCGATACGACATTTCAACTGTAATGTGCTAATTGGACTCAATTGACTCCATGCTAGCAAGTCAATGGATGAACTTCATCCACCTATGTATCATGTCATTTGGGGGTGTGGAATTGGAATTATGATTATCTTTTAATTATATTACAACCAATGTAACATTGGGATGTGTCATGTCATTGAGGAAGGGCATGGAATTTTAAATTTTCGATTATTATTCAATTATATTATAACCAATGGAACATCGACATGTGTCACATGGGCATTCTTAGTCCACCATTAGATTAAATTATTTGACATGTGCCATGTGTATGGTCTCAAAATCTTGAATTTATTGATTTATTGAAAATGTCAACATATGATATTATGCCACATGGACACTTATGTTACACACTTGCATGACACATGGCATCTTATTGTTTGTAAGTCATCCAACATATGTGAAGTTGAGTTAAAGTAAAGATATCAATTACAAAATAGTTGAAAGCAAGTTGAAAAGAAGTTGAAAATAAGTCAAAATTTATGTAAATTAGTTGAAGAGATTACAAATCTACACAAACTATAGTCACAATTGTAAGACTACTAAAACTAGATTATGGGGATAATACACCTAACTAAAATTAACTAAAGAAAATCAAACCATAATCAAAGCATAATCTACCTATATATTATCAACTAAGAATGCAAAAGCTATTATAATTTCAAAATTATGCAAGGAAACATTGTTCCCATGTAGGAAATGGTCCCATCTACATCCCGAAAATGCTAATGTTATTAATCAAACATTTATTGGAACAGTGAAATGATTCTCCTATAAGGTGGTTGTTCTATGTTTATGCACTAATGGTGTGAATTCATTGTTGGCATGCTTAATTGGATTGTTGCCTTGTTGGACCACATCTTTTGACTTGTTCATAGTTGCACCTTGCATTTTTGAATTAAAGAAATTGAAAGTTGTTAGAAATTTAAAAACTTAATAGGAATCTAAGTTATAATGCATCAAAAAAAAGATTATGCATTAGTTGCACACATTAAAAATCAATAAAAACATCATCATGTCCTATTCAAGAATAAGGAAGTTTGACAAAGATTTTTGTTTTTTGAAAATTGGAAAAATTAGAATTAAATAACGAATAGAAATGGCACACATCATGGGCTTACCTTATACATAGTCGACAAACATAGTTGAAACCTAATTGAAATATAGTAGAACCCAATCAAAATATAGGAGAAATTATATAATTGAAACTTAGTTGAAAGTAGTTCATTAAAACAAACATAATCAAAACCTTACTTGCATTGATGGTTGAAAAGATTCATAAGTTTAATTCTCATTGCCCAAATGTTTGTTTTGGATCTAGAAAAGAACAAAAACCAATGAGAATTGAAGAAAAAAACTTTCATACTTATAAAACTTTTTTTTTTTCCTTCTATTTAGACCCCTCCTACTTTCAAAGCTCATAATGTTTTCATTTCTTCTTCATTTTAAATGATTATAAGAACGTTGCCTTAATTTTTACATATAATGTTTGTACTATAATAATAACAAAACAACATAAAAGGAATTTTTTGGGTGTTCAAGAATTGGTTGTGGTTTCTTGTTTTGAATTCTTGACACCTTTACTTTGGGGGGCCATAATTTTCTCATTTTTAATCTATTTTTGATGATTTTTAATACCTCAGATGTGCTAAGAAAAGAAGTTCAACATATGCTTGGACACCATAGACAAAATAGCCTTCCCCTTGGATCTGGACTACCCTAAGTGCTTAAGTGTACTAAAACTAGCCTAGTTACCTTAATAAAAGTTCAAAAAAAATCTTAATTGAAAAAAAACCAGCAAGAATTCAAAACAAAACCTAATTAAAAAAGAATTTAACTAAAGGTAACATGGTGGAGAAATAAAAGAAGAAATATCTTGGTAAAGGGAAAATAAACCCAAAAAAGGAAAAAAGTTTTTAAGCACTTGCAATTGTAAAAGGCATGTGTGGTGGTGGCTTTCAAATTCCATAATCTTGTCTCCTCATGTTATTCATGTTCACTTGCCTTGACACCATATGACCTTAACATGTTTAATATATATATATTTAAAATGCAATGAATAGAAGAAAATAAGTTTGAACATGATAAAAAGGAAAACAACTTCACAATAACCGCAAAATGAAAATTCCTCACATGTAAAAGGCATGATGCATTCACTTGAAAAAATGCATGAATTGATATTAAACTACATGATTTAAACTTCTAAACACAAGTTGGGCCTAAAAAAAAGTAAGATAAAACAAAACAAACTGTAAAAAAGGAGAAAAACATCAAATTAAAGCATAAAGAAAGTTGAAAATGAGTGACAATATTATATAAAGGCAGTCCTTTCATCCATGGATGGATGAAATATGTGATTATAATTGAGATGTCAACTAACTTTCAACTATGCAAGTTGACATTGTTTCAAATAATTTTCAATTATAATTCAAAATTTGAATTTCTCGCCAACACATTGCCATCATTGTTACATGTCACACCATCCATTCATCCATATTGTTTGGCACATTAAATCATTCATTCATAATTAATTATGGCATTATGTATATTATATGACATTTAATGGCATAAATGGATTCAACTATAAATGAATGACATTTTATGATATAATTTAAAACATTATAAATGGTATAATTTTAATTTTGTGGCATTTAATGGAAATTTAATGAATATGTAAAATGCCATAAAATTACATACCAATTATTTTATACCACAAAATTGAACCCTTGTTAAGCTAAAGTAGTTTGCTTATCTTAGTTAGCTATTCAAGCCTAGGTCTAATTAGCTTCCTTACTTAACTTAAAGCCTATGTAGACCTAGGTAAGTAGTAATAGGTTAAGTATAAGTAGGTTGTGAGTCATCAGGTAGGTATAAGTAGGTAGGTTGTGAGTCATGACACCATGATTAAACAAAAATCAAGTAGGTACCTACCTAAAAGGCTTACTTAGTTATTTAGTTACTTAATACTTATTTATTTATACCTAATTAATTTAAGTAACCTACTTATTTACATTTGACCTAACATATATATATCTATTATTTACTTAAGGACCTCCTATTACATCTAGGTAGACAATAAATAGGTAGGTAATCATAATTTACCTTGCCCTGCCACCCCATTTAAATCTAGCTTCACTAGCTATCCAACCTAGTTACTTAGGTAGCCTACATGCTTACATGCCTCATTAGCTACCAAGCTAGGTTGTAGGTTAAACAAGTACATTTGTTGCAAATTATTCTAAGTACATGTAAGTAGGTAAGTAATACTTTGTAGGTTAGGTAGGTACTTATTACATATATTACCAAGGTAGTTATAAATAGGTGATAAATTGTAGGTTAAATAGATTTGGATGATAACATAGGTGATTTAAAGTAGGGTGTAAGTTAAGTTATGTCGGTCAATAGTCTATAGGTACCGAGGTAAGTAGGTATGTAATATGTAGGTATAAGTTACAATAATAAATAGATAACATGTACGTAGGGTGTTAGTAATGATAAGTAGGTAGGTGGGTAGGTAATATGTGGGTAGGTTATAGGTAATGATAATTAAAATTGAAATACAATTGAAAATGCATGTAATATTTCGTCCATCAATATATTTCTTTCATCCATTCAAAAACAAAGTCCACCAAAATAGTTAAGCAATTGACTTGACATGGCATAATGTCATGGCAAAGTGGAATTTTCAACTATTCATCAACTTGATTATATTTTATTTTAAAAATATTTTGACGGTCAACACCTGTTATTGCTCGTTGTACATTTACCAAACTAATGAACATGTCAACTCATTTGAGATGCCATCCCATCCATGTGGAATTTTAAAAAATAAATATTGTTGTGTAGTTGAAACAAAGTTGAAGATGACATGTAGTTGAAAACTGGTTGGTTAAAAAATGTCTTTTTTCTCTAGTGGTTGTTCATGTCCACATATTTTAAAACAAAAGCAAGTTATCGAAAGTAAATGTGATTTTAATTTCTTCATCCATCATTCATTGATCCTCTATTTTGCATTAGAAAGGAAGTACAAAAAAGAGTATAATCCTTTTTCCAAAGGACATGACCTAAAACTATTTAAAAATAAAAATTTCATGAATCACAAAAATAACAGGAAATAATGCAAATTTGTCCCAACAATGACAATTTGACTAGGTGCACACTTCATTCATGTAGTGGTGATGAAATCTTTAGCATTCCAATGAAAAATGAGCAAGTGGTGAATCTATTTGGATGATTTTTATTTTTATATTATGATTTAAAATATCATTGTTATTGTGGAATGACTACAATGGCAAGAAAAGTAAACAAATCATGATGATATTTTCATTTTTATGTTGTCTATTGTCCTTACTACCTTTAGCACCTATTATTTTTATCATAACATTTTGACTATTTCTAACCACCAAATAGAATTCCAGCCCAAAGACAATAAGTAGTTAATGAAATGGACAACAATATTAACAAGAAATGGAATGTAGTTTAATTTGCAAGGGGGTAGGTTAAGATTAATGTTGTGCATGTAAACAATTTAAGACTTACACATAATGTAAGTGTAAATCCCATAATGAAATTTATTTTCATTCCGTGTAAGTGTTTAATGTTCATCTAGGTTCATGAAGTGTACATGTAGAGCATGAGATGTGTAAGTGTAAAATCATGTGAATCTATTTTATGTCGTGAAAATGCAAATGTAAAACAAATACATTTATATGATTTTACATAGTAGTGTCAAATAATGTAAATGTAAAAGAATGTAAAAATTGTGATTTCTACTTGGGGAGGGGGGGATTTCATAATGTTTTTTGCGAATAGGCCAACCAATGGCCCATTGCAAAAAATCAAATCATCAAAACTTTTTTGTTTTGTGATGCACCACAACTAATTAATTAATTAATATGAATCACAATAAATACAATTAGTACCTAAGTTGTTGGAAAAGCTACAATATGTAATATTCAATAATAAAATTATTATTGAATAGTACTCATAAAAAGAATAGTAGTAATAAAAGTTGTACTCAAGCAATGAGGTGGGGCAAAATGTGCATTCGAGATATTTCTTGGAATAACATCACCATAGTCCCATATTGGTAGACAAATGCTAATGTTTGGAAAGTATCAAAATATCACGTTTTTTTGTGAAGGACCAATCAAAATGGCCCATTGCAAAAAAATAGTAAAAAAGTGTATACACTCACGACTAATTGACATGGATTTGCAAGAAGGTATGATCATTAAGGACATATAATATATACACTGACACTTACAAGCCCCAAAACATTTACAAGAGACTGTATAAGTGTATTTGACAAATTTACTCTCCCTTACCTCGTGTACATGTATAAAAAGATTATACATGGCAATGATGTAAATGTAAGCGTAAAAGTTTAAACATTTGAATGTAAATCATTTACACTTACACAACATTTCCATGCCATATATATGGCTATGGACACTTACACACAACACATTGGTCAGGAGGTCAGGACTCAGCAACACTTATTATGCCTCATCCACTTATGATTGACTCATTTTCTTACAAGATGTGGTTGACTATTTTTCCTATCTGATAAGCATTGATGACATTTACCATTTCATAATCTGACCAATTATACTATGAGTTGACCTCTAAAGAATGACAGGTGTTTGAGGGATTGAGAATGTATCAAATTTTCACAATCTGAGCAATTCTACCCTGAGCTGACGTCTAAAAAGTACCGGGTGTGCCAGGTGTTTCAGGGCTTTTCAATTCACCATATTTCCACAATTTGACCAATTGTACTATGAGTTGACCTCCAGAAGAGCCAGGTGTTTCAGAGGTTTAGAATTTACCAAATTTCCACAATCTGACCAATTGCACTTTGAGTTGCCTGCAAACAGTGTCAGGTGTGACAGGTGTTCAGAATTTACCAAAATTTCACAATCTGACCAATTGCACTTTGAGTCGCCTGCACACATTGCCAAGTGTTTAGAATTTACCAAATTTTCGTAATCTTACTAGTTGTTCAGTGTGGACATGCAAGCAGGTCCAGGTGAAACCAGGTGTTTGCGGGGTTTAAAAATTAACAAATTTGGATAATCTGACCAATTGTACTGTGAATTGAGCTCCAAAAAATGCCATGCCTTAAATGGGTTTAGAAACTAGGGGTCAAAAGGTCCCAGGTATTAATGGGCTTAGAAACTAGGGGTCAAAAGGTGCTAGATGTTTAGGAGTTTAAAAATTAGGGGTTAATAGATGGACGAAAAGGGTTGAATGGAAAGATTTGGATCCATTGGAAAACCCAATATCCTTTTTGATTCCAAAACACATGGGAGTGCCAAAACTTTGATGGGGCCAAATTCATTGGTATTATTACAACTACTCCAAACCGCCGACTCTCTCTCGCATTTCATTCACTCAAACACTCCCTATGGAACTTTTTGTGCATGTGTATCTGTGTGGATCAAACATACACACAACAAAAAGGGGTCAGAGTTTTGTCCAAAACTGCGGGTCTGGCTGCTAATGTTGTTGTAGCAACAAGTTTGAAAGCCAAACATAGCAACCTAAGAAACCAAAAATTAAGAGCTCTTGTTCATTTCTGGGTAATGTGCCTACCTCCTGTCTGTTCTTCATATTCAATCTCTGTCGTTGCAGCCTTTTAAGACAATGCAGGTCCACAATTAGATCAAAAGCAACAGCTTATGCTGACAAATACAACGTAGAACACCGCCATAGAACATAGTTCACAGCTCAAAATAAGAGATGGGAAAGTCTTTTGCAGTTTGGAGGTTGGGATTGGATTAGTTCCAATGCCAACCTAAAAACTGCAAAAAAGACACTAAAGTTAGCAAGATTGGTAAAAGATGCTTGCAGGAGGATAAGTGCATTGACCTGCTATGCACCACTGACAGAACAAGACAATTCCCAGTACTTTTGGCAAGGTGGGCAGACAGCAGGAGGAGCTGTATGCTCTTTCAAAAGGGTTTTTTGCATCATGGTTTTTCAGAAACACAAATGATCAAATTTGAACTTTCCTACTTTTGACAGCATGAACTTGGTTTTCCAACAACTTGATTTCTAGAGCTCAACAAAAAAGGCCGTGAGCAGCTTTTCAGGGTGAAACTCTGCGCTGCTCACCGGGTTCATCAATTTTGTTTTTTCGCCTTCCCTAATTGCAAACTTCAAACTAGGTATCTGAAGTCTCAACAAAAAAAGCAGATCTCACAAAAACATCATCATCAAAATGCAAAATCAGTCATTTGGCAGATATTTACCGGCCGGATTGAGTTGTTTCAACAGGCCACCATAAGTGGAGTAGAGAACTCGGTCTTTTGCCCCTGTGCGGTGCTTGTCATTATGCTTGCAAAAGAATTTGAGCTGGTCCAGAGTGCACAGACCAAGAGTCTGTGTCAGCAGGAGAAAAAGCCAGTTGATCTCCCTCTTCTTTTCTGCAATGATGGGCTTCACACAATCACTTTGATGGCACAAGGTACAATCAAGGAGTCGAGGGACCATCCAATGCTTCGGCGCACGATCGTGCAATGAATGCTTGTTCTCCATGAAGTATCTGTCCAGTTGTGCAAACATTTCCTGCAAACCCAAGACAACAAACAAACAAATATGGAATCAACACTGCTTTGTCACCCATTTTTGCATTGTCTCCATCCCATCTGTGAGATTGATTCCTTGAAGGAAATCTCAAGAAAATCTATATCACCTGCCATGGGAGGCGGCTTTGCAGTAGTGATTACTATTACTACTATCACAGAGTGTGAACAAAAGTGTGAATAAAAAAAAGGACATACACTATGACAGTTACCTCCAAGCTCACTTCAACTGTCGCCATCCCATCACACCGTTTGCACTGAACTTCTCCTCGGATGCTGCTGATTCCAAGGTGCAAAATCCACTCAAGGCTGTGATTCTTGGCCCGGTACTCTGTCGACCATGGAAATGGAGGTCGAATGTGCGGCCCTTTCTTCTTCAAGCCGGCAGGAGCAGGAGCAGCTGTGGCACTTTGTTCACCTGCTGAAAATGGATTCACACAAAGAAGAAGAAGAAGAAAAATGACAACAGCAAAAACAAAGCTCAGAGATACCCCGAAAAAAAAACAGAAAAAACACATCACCAGAGTTTTGTAATGACACTTTTGCCAAGAAGCCACTGAGAAACTGGAATGCCTGAATTGGGTGTTTGTGAGATGATGGGTTTTCTGGTGTGGAGAAGCAACAACAAAGATTTGAGTTGCTGGCACGAAACCCTAGTGCAAAATGTGAGGGGAAACTGCTGCTAAAGGACTTTTAGGGTTGGTAAGGAATCAAGGAATTCGTGGACATGGAAGAGAGAGAGAGAGAGAGAGAGAGAGAGAGAGAGAGAGAGAGAGAGAGAGCGAGGACCCACTTGAGGAAGAAGGCGGTGGAGTGCCCACAGGTGTGCGGCGAGGGCGATAACGTTCCTCTTCTTCTGCTTGCTGTGACGATGCTCCTGCGGCCGCTGCTGCTTGCGGTGGTGGTCGTAGAAGAAGATGGTCCTGTGACGATTGCTGCTGCTGCTGCGAGGAGGAGCGAGAGGAGCCGGGAGGCCCTAGAGTGAGGCGCAAGCTCTCCTCGTCGTCGTCCTCTGGATCACTACTCATGGAGGAACTTCGACGAGGAAGATCAAGCTTGGCTCTCTTCATGGGCGGCGGTTGTTGTTCCGCCACCGTGCCTGACGTTCTTCAAAACCACCACCGCTTGTCGTCGTTGTCCCAAGAGTGCGCTTCTCGAGCTCTCCTATCCACATCTACACAAACCCCTTGTGTTCGTTTCGCACCCCACAACAAACCCCAACCTCCTTTCTTCCCTTCCCTTGCCTTGTTTTCTGTCTGTCCCTTGCCGTGCTCAACTGCGAACATTCACTGTTGCGAAATCGCCACGACGGGAGCTCCAAACTTCACTACTACACACGACCCAAGAGCATCAACAACAAGCATTGCTGAAAAGGGCAACAACAAGAGCTTAGCTTCCAAGGAAGAGCTTGCAAGTAAGGAGATGAGCTTCCAGATTCACCACTATTCTCTGTACTCAAGACAGAACACAGGAGAGAGAGAGAGAGAGAGAGAGAGAGAGAGAGAGAGAGAGAGAGAGAGAGAGAGAGAGAGAGAGAGA
>Ga0116227_10008067_pt1 | contig 20099 bp, 10 predicted proteins | sample S1TSphgellanicum_FD_89693 | JGI IMG/M metagenome (GOLD analysis project Ga0116227, IMG submission 89693) | Host-associated microbial communities from peat moss isolated from Minnesota, USA - S1T2_Fb - Sphagnum magellanicum MG | ecosystem: Host-associated > Plants > Peat moss > Unclassified...
GCTTACCATTCAATCAAGCATGATTTCCTTTCATATTTGGCTGTTCAAAAAATTGATACAAACATTGCAAAACAATGTTCACATGTTGAGTTTCCCTATTTTGTAATGGGTTCACACTATCGGGCCAATGGCACAGGCCACACTACTCTTTACGACATATTAGAAAGGGCACCAATTAGCATAATGTATTGTAAATACTCTTTCAACGACATTTGACATTAAACTAGTGACTGTGTGGAACTTTACCACATATACCTATAATTCTTGACAATGTGACTCGGAGTGCCCAGGTCTTATGCCTCCTGCACATGGCCAACAAGAGCAAGAAAATCGACGATGCAAGCATCTAGTGTTCCATAGTTGCGGAACTGAACCCATTGATTCAAAATACCCGAGTACTTCATCCACAAATGCCCAATGGCTTTTACACGCTAACAAAAAAAAAAAAACAACAAAAATGACCCCATCTATCTCTATATAATTTCTTGAACTCATCTGTTCAAATTGTCCCATAGCTTGAAGAAAAAGAATGAGAAATGAAATACAAAGCAAACACAAAAAATGCCCTTTACATCCTAACACACTCACTTTGTTAAAATTTCACCTTTAATCTCCAGACAATTAAAAAAAAACAGAAACAGATCGAGTTGGAAAAAAGCACATCAAGTTGAAAAACAGGAAAAAAAAAAATATTAAAAAGAAAAACTAAAAAAAAAAAACAATTTCAAAACTAAAATCCTACTTAAAAACAGAAATATTAAAAAATCCATATTTTCAGTGAAATGAATTGGTGATTTTTTTCACAATTTTGTGAGGTAGTCGAGCACACACCCATTCCTTAGCAGTGGACAAGCCATCATCCACAAGCCGACTTAGCCAAATTTGGCTTAGGGTCAAAGCAAAAAGTAGCAACTTTTTCAACCCCTACTACCTATATACCCTACTCTAAGGTTAGTTTCACATGAAATAATCCTCAAAATAGTGAAACAATTTTTTTTGTGAAAATATGAAGTTTGCATGTTGAAAATCATCATAATTATCATAAGCTATACACTATGAATAATTTCACTACTCATATAAAAATATCATAGTAGATCATGTGAAAAAAAGGTCAAAAAAATCAAAATTTAAAAACGATTTTCTTTTTTTTGGGAAAATAATTATAATTATTCATTTTTGTGTCAACATGGAAACTGACACTAGGCTATGTTGGGACGTGTTACATGAAAGAACCTATGGGGTAAATATGGCGAGTTCACACTTTGTTTTTCCTTGAAATATGAAGACTTTAAGCCTTTTTTTTTTCTTTTTTAGCCAAAAAAAACTCCCTTTGGACAGATCGCAGCCCCTTTTTTAATTTTTGGTCGCCAAGTCACAACATACAAACCCTAAACCCTAAACCTGTTTGTTGCCCTACAGACTACGACCCTAAGAACGCGCTCTCTCTCTCGTCGTAAGGACAGTGGAGATGGATTCTGAATGGACATACTCGCAGTCTCGGGAGTCGGCAAGCAGGAGATTCGGAGCTCTTTCACGCGAATTTTGCAAATCCTTGAAGTCTAGAATCAGAGTGTAGAAGCAGGAACAGCAGAAGCTGGAAGGAAGGAAGCTACAATCCCTACTTCTCTGATCATTCCAGCAGAAAAGGAAGGAAGATGTGGCTGTGTCTGCAAGGGTTGGAGCTGGGGCTTGCTGTTGCTGCTGCTGCAGGAGGTACCACCACCACCACCTCTTCTTCTTCACATAGCGCCAGAAGAAGCCACGACTGCTGCTGCTTGTCTCATACTTCTCTGAACCCTTCCTCGAGTGCACTGCAGACGGGTTTCGCATGGAGGTGGCGGCAGCGCTATCATCAGGGGCTGGCTACAGATTGTCAAAGAAGGGACAGATGCCTTGAAATGTGTTGTTGTGCCGTGGGTGGTGGTTCTGGAGGTCGCGCATCAGGACAAAGTCGGCCGCAAGAAGCAATTCGCAAAGCTATAACAACAGGTTTGCCATCTCTCTCTATGTCCCCCCTTCCCTTTGCCCCTGCATGTGAGTGGCCGATGTTGGCTGCATCTACAGATTGTCTGTCTCTCCACGTGGTTGAAGCTTGGATTTGTGCCATGAAGCAGCAACTATGTCTGAGCTTGTCTTGTGCTATCAAAGATCAACAGAAGACAGTTGAGTTGATCTTCAGATGTTGGGGTATTTCATGATGATGAGCATTGGAATAATAGCTATGTCAGTAGGGCCTTTGCAAGAATCTGAACTAATGATGTGTCATCTAGATGCAGATGCATGTTTGCCTTGTTCGATTCTTGTTGCAATGGTTGTAATTGTCAAGCTTGCAAGAGGTTTTCAGACCTTACTGTTGTGTGTCAGGGAGGGGTTTCGCAGAGGTGTCAATGGTGGAAGGGAGGGTAGCACAGACAACCAACATGGTTCTGGGTGGCGGTACTGTATCCGAAGATTCTCCAGACAAGTGGAATATTATAGATCATCAGAAGGTGTGCTTCTGTCACTTGAGTGCTCAAAAGCAATTAAGAGCATGAATTTCAGAGTAAGCCCTCTATGAGTTGTGCCTGTTTCTAGTTGCTGATTCATTGTTGTGGTTGCAACAAAATGCACAGGTGAAGTTTGCCTCAAAGGCATCTGGAGAGCCAGCAGCACGTCCAGAGAAAGTAAGTCCTGCTGGAAGGAGTCCAATAGGGCCTGCTTTGAGCATGGAGAGCACAAGCTCACCTCTTTTGTTGCAGGAAAAAATGCTCAGGGCCTTGAAAGAAAGGCGGACAGATGATGCCTGGATGCAATTGCAAACCTTGAAAGGAGAGGGTATAGAACCTAGTAGGGAGTGCTTAAGCAGGCTTGTTGCACAGCTTTCACACCATGGCACTCCGTCAAGCCTTTCGAAGGCACAGCGAATACTAAGTGACCTTCGGAAGCAAGATAAGATTAGGCAGTTAGACTCAGATTCTTTAGGGCTTTTAGCAATGGCGTCTGCCCGGGCAGGTGCGGCAAGGTATGCCCTGAGGATTGTGCGACTTATGCTGGAGCTGGATCTATACCCACCTGTCAAAATCTGGAGTGCTATTGTTTCTCGCCTAGGACGGCAGCCAGATGATGGTCTTCTTGCTTTAGAACTATTTGATGATATTTGTCTGTATTTTAGAGCCCCGGATGCTGTAGAGTTGTCTATGAACACTATGCGACCTGACACAGGTGCATTCAATGCTGTGTTGAATGCTTGTGCAACATTAGGGTTAATGGATAGAGCAAACACAATTTTAGGATTGATGCCTCGATTTGGTGTTGTTGCTGACACACTTACATTCAATGTGTTGATTAAACTTTATGCCAGAACAGAGCAAATGGAGTTATTGAAGGGTGTTTTTGGGAGGATGGAAGAGGCTGGAGTGGAACCAGATCAATCAACACTGAATTCTCTTGTTGCAGCTTATGTTGGTCTAGGTGACCTTGAGGCTGCAGAGTCCCTTGTAGAGAGATTCTGGAAGATGCCACAAGAGAATGTTCAAGCGCATCATGAGAAGTGTGAATCTTCTTCTTCCCATAGTCAAACTGAAAACTCTGTAGTTGAGTATAGAGGAATTTCATTAAAAAGTGAAAGACACCGCACGTTGAAGTTCTGGAGTCCAGAGAGGCAGGAGGAAAGGGCAAGGTCTGAAGATGCTGGCTCTGTGGCCAGTGAAAGAAGATGGGGTGATAGATTACGGCCTGATGTTCGCACATACACCACCTTGATGAAGGGTTATGTACAGGAAGGGCAAGTCGGTGATGCAATGGACTTTCTGTTGGCCATGGAACAGAAGTTTGACCCCAATGTTTCACCAAATGAGGTGACTTACACTACAGCCATAGCTGCCTGTGTAAGGCTAAACCTCATGGATGAAGCCCATAGCATTCTTAGAGAAATGAGACTGCGGAAAGTCCCAGCAAATATTGTCACTTACAACATTTTACTCAGTGGTTACTGCAGATCCAGAAATATGGAGAAAGCATATGCTCTAGTTGCAGACATGAAACTTGCAGGAATTTCTTTAGATGTTGTTTCATATAACACCTTGATAAATGGGTGCATAAAGAGTGGTGATAATGTCGCAGCACTAGCACATTTTCAACAGATGCGGGAGGGTGGGATTGCTCCATCAGAAGTCAGCTACACAACACTTATGAAAGCATTTGGGCAAAGTGGGCAGCCTCGGTTGGTGCACCAAGTATTTGAGGAAATGCAGGCAGACCCCAGGATGCGGCCAGATTCAGTTGCCTGGAATGTGCTCATAGACAGCATTTGTCAGTCAGATAGAATGGCAGATGCGAAGTCTGCATTTAAAAGAATGAAGGAAGCCAGGTACCTCTTGTGCCATGTTTTTTTTTCTCTTAGACTATCTACACCCAAGATCTGTTAAGACTGAAAAGTTTAAACCCTGAAAAAAGATTGAATCCCTAATTGAGTTTTTGCCCACTGATCATTTGCATTTCAGCTTTTGATTTACAGGTTTAACAGGTTTTGGAGTCTACAGAACTTTCTTTGCATGTCAATCTGACAAGAGGGTTTTGCTTTCAGGTTGCATCCAACAGTGGTGACATACACTATGCTTGTGAAGGGGTTTGCAAGGGCAGGTATGTGGGGTGAAGCTTTAGTTCTTTGGAATGAAATAAAAGAGAGAACAGAGGCCAAAATTGGCAGTGGGCTGGAGCCACTTCAACCAGATGAGGTTCTGCTTGATTGTTTAGTTGATACATGTGTCCGGGCTGGGTATTTCCAACGGGCACTAGAAATAGTCGCATGCATGGAAGACAACAGGATCCTGGCTGATAAGACTAAATACAAGCGCATGTTTATTGAACTTTACTCTGACCTTTATACTAGTCAACATACCTCTCAACGTCGAAGAGACAAAAGTGAGGAGAAAAGGGATGCAGTTGAAGCATTTAAGTTCTGGGTAGGGCTTCCAAATAAGTATTACAGTAGTGATTGGAGCCCTTAAGTAGATGGACCACTTAGTATCTTGCAACTTCATCTATACATTCTCTTTGTAGTTATGGATCCTAAAATTGTTGAAGGCATATTGTGAAGAATGGCTGGTTTCAGGGGCTCTCTTCCTCATTTCATTCAATATTTTGGTTCATTTTCTGGCAATCATTATAAATAGAAGAATGATTGGATGTGACCCTTGAGTGAAGATTTTCCAATGCTTTTGTTTGTCTTTTGTATTGCTGGTATGTGGCGGACACTTGTAGCTAGCTCAAACACCAGCTGTGAGTGTTGAGGGAGGCTGAGCAGCACTTGAGGGTTGTGTGCTTGTGTGAAGTCTTGCTGGGTCTGATTGCTGTTCTTTTGTGATTATGGAAGAAGTTTGACCAAGGCCTGATGTGGGAGGGCATGGCCATCTATAGGGCATGGCCATCTATAGGGCAAGCCTGTGGGGTGTTCACTATAAGTAACATGTCTCTTTTCCACTCTCTTGACTACCAGTTGATGTGCTCATCCTTGCTATCCCTGGCTTGATCATAATGTAAGGTAGATAAGATGTTCAGAAGAGGAAAATAACAAATCTCTCACTTTTTGGTGTAACATGAAAATAAGGTAGGCTGTAGAGTATACTCTACAGAGTTTTAACTTTTTTTGTAACAAGGAGTGAACAGCTTCAAAATCGTCACTCCCTCAATCTGTGCTTTGTGCTTTGTGCACTTGTAAGCGTGCCCGAAGACATGAAGCTCGTTTGTTTTTGGTGGTTATATTTAATCATTATGGATTCTGCAAGATGCCAGCATTGGAGGATTTGTTGTGTGCGAGGTGTTGGAGCTTTCAACAAAGGAGATGTGAAGGTGAAGCAGAGAGCTTTGAGGTTCTCTGCATGGCAATAGAAGAGAGGAACTCTTGTACATGTTTGGGACTTGAGTGAGGAGGGAGGTGAGGTGGCTTGGACGGTGACTTCAGAACATGAAAGTGATACCATTTGTTGCTGTATGGGGTTTTGCTGTGTATCAATTTGAAGTGCATACACTGAGGGTTCTTGAGTTTATGTGTTCTATCTGGCAGGGTGACATTCTGGTGTAAGGATGAATGTTGTATCTTTGAAAAGATGCAGTGAGCAAGGATGGGGATCCAGATTTTGTGAAGAGTTTCTTTTTCACTGCACTGCTCTATTTGCACTTTCCTCTCTGTTTTCATGTTTGCTGAAAACATTTGTGGGGATGCTCAGTCAAATCAATTAGGAGCTCTCTTGTGCTGTGTGATGCAGGCATGCTAATCCAAGAGTGTGCGGATTGTAAAGCCTGACAACATGTGTCTGTAGTCTTGAGTGTAGTCTGAATCTGTTAAACAATTTTAGGTAGTTAGTTTTGATGGTGAGAATTTATGATTTTGGTAAAGTGACTGGGAAGCTCTAACTGTGTTTCCATGGTGTGTTGTATACATTTGGGGACAATGCTCTGCCAAAGTCTTCATGGCATCTGATATGCGCAGGCCAAGTGTGAGGGATGTGAGATGTGCTGTCAGCTGGTGTGTCAAGCCCATTATGGGGAACTATAATCAGGATTTTCTTTTGGGAGGCCCAAACATGGGATGTCTGTGCTAGTACATACTTTTGGGACATGAGGTTGGCAACCCTGTGGAATACAACCCTTTCAAAACATGGTACAACACAATATGACCTAGGCCAAAATTCATCTCAAAGCTTCAAATGGGGAATTTGTTTTTCAATGTAAAGTTGATGAAAATGTGCAAAGATTTGTATGTAGGTGAAGATGAGGCTTTGACCTGGGATTTTGTTTTTTGATGTAAGGTTGATGAACAATGTGCAAGGATGGTATAAGTACAAAGAGCATCTCTCACCAATGATGAGATGTTTCTGTGATGACTCCTAATAAGAGATAGGGTTTTCCTAACGCTAAATAATCTATGTTCATATTGATTTATTTAGAAATTTAATTCAGGGTTTTAATCAGTGCTGGACTCGGGGATAAATTTTTGGCTCAACCTTGAACCACTGTGTGAGTGACATGTGGACATTCATCTGCTCATGTAAGATGAATGGGCAGATTCCATCATGCCTTGAAGCACTGTGTGAGTGACATGTTAACATTCATCTGCTCATGTAAGATGGATGGGCAGCCTCCATCATGCATCTAGATGAAAAATTTTACATTCAATATTGAAAGTTTTTGGTTTAACTTTGAACTCACTGTACAAGGCAGAGTCATGTCGCAATGAGTTGCTTGTTCCGCCCCACAAAGAGAGTTAAAGAAACTTTTCACAAGAAAAGACAAAATATTGGAGCCTCATCAATAGTCAATAGGTGATAGGAAAAATAAGATTTAAAAAAAGACTATAAAAACTGCTAAAGAAATCAAGGTCAACCACATGGTTGTTTACGATACCTGAGTTCTTGTAAGTAAGATACGTTTGCTATGTATTTGGTTATTGAATATTGATTGTGTCATTGATGAAGATGAAGCTTTGGCTCATAGTGGTGCACATTGTAGTATGTTGCATCATGTCAAGGGTTTTGTTTGGTTTTTGCACAACACAGCTACAAACTCTCTCTTCTCTCCCCCCTTGAGAAATGGTTTTGTGGATGATGAGAAAATTGTCATGAAATGCACAAAAAATTGGACTAGTTTCCTCACAATTTAGCATACTAGAATCTCAGATAAAAGTATTTCTATGCAATAAACATGTTTTTGTGCACCAAACTCTCCATAAACACATATGTACATTTTCACAATTGCATTAGTATCATCATCACTATCGTTATTGTCTTTTCATCTGCATCCTCATATTTTTCTTCTACTTCTTTTTTTTTCAATTTCTTTCTCATTGTTGCATACCGATTGTGAAACAAATGGAGTTCAGGAGGCTAGATGATCTACATGGTGCTGGCAATAGAGTTATCCATAAAGTAACCCTGTTTGTGGGCCTCCTTTCACCCCTATCCCTTCTTTCAGTGGTATCGGGAAAGTAAAGACATTTTATGAAATCTCAGCATGAAATGCTGAAACTCAGCATTTAATTCATAATTTTCGAGACTAATTATAGTAGTTGTACAGTTAGGAGCAGTGAAATATATGTAGTAGCAGTGGAGGCGCTCAGGAAAAAGGAAAGACAGGATGAAACTCAGTTTACCACCAAAATTGATGGTTTTCAGAGTTTCATCCACCCTTGAATGCTATTGTACTTTTTTGCAGTTGTTTTTTTGAATCTCACCTGTGTATGACCAAACACAGGGTTCTGGTGCTGTGTTTTTCTTACTTTATGGATAACTCTAGTGCCTTCCCAAGTGTAATAGTTTTACCAGTAGGGGTTTAAAAGGGGGCAGGAAGGTGTAGCGAGTGTAAATAGTGAAGAAGAATGTGCATATGCTTTTCCAAAGGCTGTTGTCATTCTCATCTTTGTTGGTTTTTTTATTAAACCTGTTTGCGCTATCTCATTTATGACAAGACTTTACTTTAGTGCTTTTAGATTTGTCCTTTGAAATTGTTGATTACAAAATAAGATAGAATTGTTTGGCATTGTGACAACAATTAGTGCTAGAAGTTGCACTTGACCTCACAATTGTGATGGAGATTGTGGTAACCAACAGATTGTGGTTCAAGCTTTGCTCATGGTTAGATTCCAAGTTAATGTATTCATGACTTTGTTTCCAAATATTCTCAACGTCACTCCTTTGCAATCTAATCTATTTGCCATTCTATAAGTTTTTTGTTACATAGGGTCATTCCAATCTCTTTGACCTACTAGGCCATTACAAGGCATCCACCCCCCTAAAAGATTTTTCGAAGTTTGACCTTACACAACCAATCTTTCACAAAATAATATTGAAACTTGAATGGTTATTTAGTTTTTTCAAAAAAATGTTTTGTGAAATTAACTTAAAACAATTCCCAATCATGCAATTAAGAAATGTTTTATTACAATAGATTCAACCTTGTTAACAAATAATTGATGCAAACTTCACAATCCCTTTTTTCCTTTTTCTATTAGCTTAAGCTTGCCATTCAACAATCAAGATTTTTTTAAAAATGTTTTTAAGAAAAAAAACATTTTTGCAACAAAACTTTAGTTGTTATATGGACTGAGGTGTCCAAGGACCAGGATTTAAATCCACCCCAATCATAGTTGACTAACAATTAGATTCCAACACCAAACAAAAAAAAAACCCCCTTTTAGTTTTTTTATAAGATCTTGATTCTTGAGATGTGATGATTGAATTTTAGTCACCATCTTAATGGTTGAAATTCTTTTCAAATTTTATTTTATTTTTAAATTAATTTTTTTTCCTCCAAGTCTATTAAATTCCAATCAATGCAAGATATTGATTGAGGTGGACATGGTCTTGGTCTTGTGGCCACCATGATTACACCACTTTATTCTATATGACAACCAAATTTCAATCATAAGAAAATCAAAAACTAAAAATTAGAAAGAAAGTCTTGAGTGCCAAGATGATGACCAAAATTTAGTTGTCACATTTTGATGATCGATTTCCTTTTTAAGACTAAAATCTAATCATTGATAGATTGCAACTAAGGTGGACATAGTTCTAGTCCATGTGAATATTTCAGCCCCACCTAGGTCCACCTTGATCCATCTTGCAAATGAAATTCAATCACAATTGTTTTTTCAAATTTGGCAAAAAAGGGATAGTTGAGATAATTGTAGAAATTTAATTGCCACATTTTGACAACCAATATATTTTTCATGATTGGGTTGTTTCAAATATCCTTCATAATCTAGAACTTGACAACAAACTTTTCCATCTCCATTTTAAAAGCATGAACCTTTCACATCAACACCTCAGTTGATACCTTATCACATATAACAATTGATAAATATAACTTTGGCAAAAAAAAAAAAAAGTCATTGTAATTTTTTCAAATTGTCATGACATTTTGTACATTGATTTATGAATGCGACTTTCGAATAAATCATTGACAAATTATTGTCATGTCCAATGTTGGGTGGGTGAATTTATTCTCTTCATATACACTTGGATATATATCACATGGTAAATATATACCTTACTTGGTCAACAATATCATTTAATTACCTTATTTACTTATTAAAAATTTCAAATTTACCTTATTTTAATTTTATTTGGTTTGTGTATAGGTGAGGTTTACATACACCTAAGGGAAAATAATTGTGTTGAAGAAAGTAAAAATTGGGTATATGCAAAAAAGTTATATAACATTATATATGTTTTTTCATATTTTGCAATCCATGTGATTAAGATGAATTTGTTTGAATTCCCTAAATAGGTAGGTAGGTAGGCAAGGTTTGTGAATAGGTGCTTAATATTATATACTTATCTATGTACCTACTTAAGTTCTTAAGTACCTACCAAACTACCAACCTATTAACCTACCTAAATTCATTTTAACAAAAATTCAAATTAGCTTGCCACATGGTAGATTTATATTGTGTAATGTGTCACATTCTAAAACCATCCAAACATCTGAATTGGACATCTTAAAATAATTTGAAATTATAATAAATTTTTTATATTAGATAATTAAAAGTTGGAACATGTGATAATACATCATTTGTTTTTGTTGGTGACCAAAATAGTTGCATTAGTTGCATCTAATAATATGTATACAATGGAATCAAAGGATGAACTTGTATATTGTTGATTTTTTCATCCAATATTCCTTGTCATTTGTGACTAATGTTGGATGTAACTAAAAGGATTTTTGTCATAAATGACACTTCTAACTAAAAAATAATTACAAAGACTTAATAAAAAATTCTTTTTTTTGTTCTAATGGTAGTATGAAATACTTATATTAAATAATAGGTAATAAGTACTAAATAGACTTAGTAATTACCTAGTGTAGGATGTAATACTTGATAGGTAAGAACTTAATAGATTTAGTAGGTGCTTATAATAGGACATACATTAGGAGAAATCTTTTCCATTCCAAGCATGTTTTTGTAACTATTGTGCAACTATTGTCCAATCCAATTTATTTTGCAACTATCAATATGCTAGTCTTATGTGTCACCTTAGTTACAAGTTTAAAAAGTTGCATCTACAATTATAAGTTGTTGAAATCAATTATTAATTGTAGATGCAACTATAAGTTATTATTGTTGGGGTTGTAATTGAAAATTTAAATGAAATTTGTGCATGTGCCATCCAATATGTGTTACATTTATTGATGGATGATAAACCCTAAATTATGACATTTGATTTATGATTTAATTAGTGTAATTAAATATGTTGATTTTTATTTATTTTTTGACTATTTTAAACTATTCCACCTTACATTATTCTAGGTGGGTTAGAGGCATGGTTGGGGTACCCAAAAAGATTGTCTTATTTTATATTTATTAAACCCACCCTTCATTGAACATTTTGTTGAAATTTAATGACACATTCATATTGAAAGTTTTTTTTTGTTCATAGATAGATACATTACAAAGGTATTATCCTACGTATAAAATGTCAAATTTGAACAAGCTTAAGGATTCCCACCAAGTCTTTGAAAAATTTCTAGGACTTTATCTCATGAAAAAAAAATAAAAAAATTCATAAGGAATGTCTAAACAATTTTTTTGGCCCAAGATTTTTAGTACAAACATATTATGTGCTCATGTGTATAAAATGTATGAATGTGACAAAAACCAAATGTCTTAGATTGTAATGTAATTTTTTTCAAAAAGTCAATTTTTTGGGAATTTTGGGCCATTGATAGAACATGGCCCACTCTGGATAAATTTTAATATTTTCATTTTCATAAGTGAAAAAAAAAACTTTAGAAGCTTATATAAAATTTGAAACATAATTACTTCAATTGACATGAGAAAAAAAGGTGAAATGTAAGAGAGGTCATAGGAAAAATGAAGAAAAAAGTGAATTTGGAAGTCATTAGAATGAGTCTTTAAGGTTCAAATTAGGTACCCTAATCATGCTTAAACCCAAGTTATTTTACCTTAGGAAATTTTTGGTTATTAAACTTTAAGTTATCTAAAAATATTTTACCTTAAAGTATTGTATTTTATACCCTAGGTTATTTTATGTTATTTTATTTTAAGATATACCCTATAATAATATAGGGAAGATTAACATAGGATAGTAAAAAATAATTTAAGGTATAATAATTTAGAATAACTTATGATGGAATAATTGAAAATAACCTAAAATGACTTAAGGTGGAATAATTTAAAATAATAAAAAATAGATTAAAGTAAAATCCCCTACAATAGCCTAAGGTGGATTACCCTATAATAGTTGATAATAATTGAAGGTAAAATAAATTAGAATAACTTAAGGTGGAATAACTTAAAGTAATCAATGATTTAGAATAATTTGGAATGGAATAACCTATAATATCCAATAATAATTTAGGGTAAAATAACCCAAAATAACCTAAGGTAGAATAATTTATAATAATTAAAAATAACCTATAATAATTTATAATAACCTATGTATAATAACTTAAAAATAATCAAGGACTAACTTATAATCCTAACTTATGGAAACCTTGCAATAGCCTAAGGTAGTTTACATTAGTGTAGTTTACATTAACTTAGGAATAATCTAAAATATTTAACACTAACTTTGGAATAACTTGGGACTATCTTAAAAACCTAGCTTATGGTAGCCTAGAGTAGTTTAAAAATAGCCTAGGGTAGCCTATTAATAAATCTTAAATTAGATAGGTATGTAAGATAAAGTAATAAAGTAATGTAGGTAGGAAAAATATTACATCATAAGTAAAACATAAGTAGGTTAGGAAAAAATTGTGCATAATAATATGTGATGACAAATCATTTCATTCATTTAAATATTGGTCTAGTGGTTAAGGATGTGTTTTTTAACTTGCATGGAGGTAAAGGGTTTTGAACCTTCACACTTGCATTGTAAATTGGTGGGCTAGGTGGGTTAGGTTGTTGATTTAAGCAAGGTGGCCTAGGTTTTTAGCCTGGCCTATGTAGCATATAGTTTAAGTTCTTAAATTCTAGATTAATCTAATTTAGGTTCTTAGCCTAGTTTTGGTTTCTAATCACAAGGCAATTGCCATTGTAGTTGAAAATGCAAACTTGGTGCCTTGTCATATAAATGATCATCCATAGTAATGGATGATAAATGGTTAGTTTTCACAAGGGTTTGCAATTGCTAGCATGTTTACATTACCACATTATGTTTAATGCCACTTGTTTTTGACAATTATGTGTATTGTAGTTGTGGGCACTATGTAATGCAATTGAAATTCAATCATCATTATACATTTATAATTTTCTTCTAGTGGTAATACTTAGTAGGTAAGTGCCACTAAGTGCTAAGTATACCTATGATTTAGGTAATAGGTATGAGTAAGTAGGCACCTAATAGGTATGCTTTAGTAGGTAGACTATTTAATAATTTCTATTATCTCTAGCACCTAGTAATACCTAATTAGGTAGGTTAATTAGTATTTAGTTTGTTATAAATAGTAGTAGCACTTGAAAGTTTATTCCATATTTTTTATCTTAAGTTTCAAGTTTGTAAATTATATAACTAGGTTATGTAAACTAGCCTTAAACTACTTTAGGTAGGTTATGCCATCTAGGTCTAACCCTAAGCAAGGCTAAGTAATGTAGAACACCTAGGTTATACATATGGTTAGGTAACTTGGGTGGTCATGTGGCCATAGCCATAGGCAATTTAGGTGCCACATAACTTAATCTAAATGCCACGTAGTTTTGTGTAAGTGCCACATGGCGTATTTAGGTGCCATGTGGTGGTGCCTAAATGCCATGTGACCTAGTCCAAGGGTTAGCCTAGATGGCCACATGTCACATTTGGATTGTTTGTAATTGTGCCTCATGGTGTTATCTTGTTTTGCTTAATCACACAACTAGAAATTTTTTTTTGAAAATTTTAATTAAAAAAAATTTCATGTGTTTTTTTTTGGTTTGACTATGTTTAAACAACATGGTAGCAAATTTTTGGTCATCAAAATAGTTGTATTAAAGTTGCATTGTAATTGCAATTATGTGTACATTGTGAATGTGTATGCATTTTAGAACAAAATATTTCATTTGTTGCATTTGACCAATAGTTGGCTACAATTTGTTGTTTGTTACTATTTTCATTTTTAGTTATAAATGTCATTTGCAATTAAAAACTAGTTGTAAAAGCTATTTATAAATCCTTGTTTTTCTTTAATGTTATAATTGTTAACTATGGAATATATATATTACATTTTATTTATTTTCATTACATTAATCATCATAAAAAATCTCTTAGTTTATGGGTTCAAGCACACTATAATGAGTTAGAGGAACCACCTGACCCATACATTTGTGCCCTATTTGTGTTAACCATTAACATATATGACACAGATATATGGTTAACATATTTGTTATGGTCCTTTGACAATGATTCATGAGGCATTTTCTATAGGTGACAAATGTGTCGTTTCAAGGAATGCTTTCGACTACTCTACTGCAAGTTCTGACCATATTGTACTTTCCAATGTTTAACATTCCCTAAACCATGAACTTGAAAATCAATTTGCTCCTGTATTTGGGGTTATGTCAATTCAAATTATAAGTCAATTACAAGCAAGTACCACTGGATCCTAAATTTAGAAGTAACATTTAGCAATTTGAAAGGGTTAGTGGTTGGGCTCCATTTGTGGCATTGAATTTATGGAATGTGCTTTAGGTGTTTGCAAATTTTGTATTTCAATTCTCCTTTTTGCACACATAACTCTCATTCTGTAAAGTTTTATTTATAATGGAGTAATTGTCAAGTTGTGAGAAACACCGAAGCTTTCAAGTACAAACAGGTGAGCAAGGGAGTCTATGTGCTAGTTGAGAATTCTTTACTAGAGGGAATGTAAGACATCAAATATGGAAAGTTATCACTAAGTGTAACAAGACTTGTAACAGAAGGAATGCTTGCATTTCCTTTGAACGATTAAAGATAAGGTTCCTTGCAGCTCATTTGCAGCAGGTGATGAGGGATTCAGACATGGCCTGGCAGCATGATGCGCATGCAGGCTGACAGTGAGGGCTTAGAGCATCTCCACCCCAAAACTGTAAACAACTCCTTTATTTCAAAATATAATAGTGTTTAATGATCACTGTCCCCAACCCATAAACGTCATAAAAGTCCCTTTAAAACACTCAAAGACCATTTATGTCTTTACATCTGGACGAGTAATAGTCACTGTCCAAATCCGTAGTAGAAAAAAGATTTTAAACGGGTTAAAATAACCACTGCAAAATGGACACCAATACAAGAGCGCAGCAGGATTTACGCTATCCTGCTGCAAGATTTAATGAAAAGGGGTGTTTGCAGGTGTTGGGTAGACATGCTCTAATGGCAGCACAAACCACACATGTGTCATGGCTCTTCAACCATAAACTACATGTATAAAATCACCACGTTTGCTGAAGGCTGCTTGCTCAATGTGGTGATTCTCATTCATGTTTTGTTTTTTAATGACAATTCCGCACAGACATTTGGGACAAATCTTTTTTCTTCGATGCAATTTCATCAACTAAATTTGCTGTTTTCATTGCGATTAATTCTCCAAATTTTCAACCTCACAAAATTGATTTTTTTCCTCATCATGTATTGGGAAGATATTTTAACTGTTGTTGCTGTTTGAAGTTTGAACTTGTCATAATGAAGGGGGGGGGAACCATCTCCAGATAAGTAGTTTTCATTTGGTACCACATATTTGACATGTTCATAAGCTGTTATTGTGAACTTGTGAGAAGTTAAAAGTCATGTTTTGGGAACTTCAGGGAACATTTCTTATTTTAAAGCTGTTGCCAGTTTGAACTTGCCATAAGGAAGAGGGAAAGATCCATCAATCACTCGAACATGAGCAAAGAGCTTACGACTGCAGTACCATGGCAGCATCAACATGAATTATATTATTTGTAGAAATATGGAAAATTCCAAAAACTACTGTTTTCAAAGAACCAAAATTTTGTGAATGAAATAAAAAACTCTTTTGAAATATTCAAGAAAGCAGTATACCTTTGAGCACATGCTCAATTTGATTAACAAGGCTTCCAAAGAGGCTAAGGACAAGTTTCTTGCTGAGTTTGATTCCTAGTGAGGGATGATTTTGCTTTTTGCTCCCATTTCAATTTTAGAATTAAATGGTGTTACCAGTTACCTAGGTTATGTGTCTTGACATGAAAATTTCCTTTCACCATTGGGTTTGGTTCCCTTGGGTCCATTCCTTGGGTTTTGTTCCTTACCCTTTTCACAATGAGGATTGTCTTCCTTTATACCCCCCCAGAAAAAGGAAAACCCAACAAAAGAGCTTTGTTGGGTCTTTTGTAATTGGCCCTAACTCGAGGTACAACCAACAGCTTGTCAAATCTGTTGGATCGGTCATTTAAACAAAAATCGTTTTCGGTCCATGGATTCCTGAATTGACAGATATGTGTTAAAGCTACCCCTATACTGTTGGTATTAGAAATGGCCATTTTATTCCTATTTCTGGACTCTGTAATGAATATGCAGATGTCCCACAATGGATGCATTCTGGAACTCTAGAAATCATATATATATAGAGGTCTACAGATCTTGTAGATCTTTTGATTCTTACTATTTCCACATCAGTTGTGGATGTATGTGAAAACTCTAGCCTGCATGTTGTATGCTTGAGGCATACTGATCAAATGCTGGAATATACCTGGCAACTTTGATATTAATTACATTAAATAATATTTGTAGAAATGTTGGGAATTTCCATCCTTTTCAAAGGACAAAGTTTTGTGAAGGAAAATATTTAGAGAATCTTTTGAAATATATGAGACTATTATATTTGTAGACATGAAATCTTCAAAACTAATTGAATCCTTCCCAGTCATGATGCACATGTGTTGAATCTGTCCTTACAGTATCATGGTGATTTATTTATTTATGAGCCACTAGCTAGTCATGTGAGGGTGAATGCATGCATGAATGAGTGGACCGATATTGGTGATCACATTAGAGCAGTTTTCATTTCAACAAATTCATTCACGCTTGGAGATCTATCTGAGATCTCCGGTAGGAGATCCTGCACTGTTTGCAAGTCTTAAGGATTCACGACCTGGCAAAGAGGATCAAGGCGTATTTCACCAAAGCTAGTGTTTGCGAGGTTGCCCATCTTGATCATTGCTTCCACGAAGGCCGCTTGCCAAACAGGAGAATTGGTAGCGCCAATTTGTGTTATGCTGGCAGTGGACGGATCAGTAAACAGTACCTCGTCGGAAGTCAGCAGGCCGTCAAATTGCACCAGGTTTTGGTAGTATTGATTGTCAAACGTGAGAGGAGTGGCGAAATCCAAATTCACTGGGTTGTTGGGATTTCCACCTGTTGCAGGACACTGGGTTTTAAGCCAGCTAGCCAGCGCCGGGTTTAGTGTAGGGTCTTGTGTTGGGTAAAGCCTGTTTGTGAAGCTCAGACATCGCGCCTGTCCGATTGTATGTGCACCTGCAAGCACATGAGTAAGCAGTGAATGATCAAAGTACAAAATGCTGCAGAGGAGTCTAGTTGCCAATAAGGCTGCTGGACCCGCAAGAACTCGGAAATGGAATTAGGGACCAGCAACTCGAAGCATGGTTTTAAGGGTCTCTATCCATGATTAGGCTTCTGTGATCACAGTCACACACAGTGCGATGTGGTCACAGCAGCCTAATGGAAAGCCACTGACATAGCGCCTTGTTTCTTGCTGCAGGAACAGTAGCTTTGCATTGGGAAGCTGTAACTGTAGTGAAAATATGTAATTAATCATGTTAGGACCTCTGGGGATACATGCATGTTCTCATGAAAAAAAAGACAGATGTCACTGTAAGGTGAGTCACAGTTTGACTCACAGCTCCCGCAATTGCTCAATGCTTGACCTGTAGAGCTGTGAGCACAGGTAATTGAAAAAAATAATGGAAAGCTACTGTGATCACAGAATCTGTGATCGCATCAGCGTAATGGAAACATGTTTTAAGTGCCCCAGCGACAAGAATTGGAAGACAGGATTAATATGACCATCTGCTGTGATCTCATGAGAGTCTGGGGTGGTCTCAACTTCTGAACCGGTATATATACTGCGAAGTTGTGGTCATGAACTAGCTAGTTAGCCGCCAAGGTAATGAATGAATCGATGGATGCCCACCTGAGAGAGCTATCATCTCGATTTTGACTGAAATTTTTGGCAGCGAAATTTGCTGTCAGTTGCGAGACGTTGAATAAGGGGGATGGCAAGATAAGTGTTTCCGCCGCGTTCGACACTCTTCCGTCAAATCGACCAGCCGCAACTGGCCAATAGGGACCTCCACTCTGCAGATCGAGTACAATAAGAGTCATGGCATCGAGGAAATGGACGCATCTGCTGAACTACCTGGGCTCAGACCTAAATGATCGGTTCCTGCTTCCGAAGTGAAACAATGAGCAAATTATGATTTCCATGACTCGTGGATATATATTCTAGTGCAATCTAGTGGATCCTAATTATGATTGCAACGAATTCAATCCGGAGAGCTCTTACAAATGAAATTATTATAGGTTAAGTGAGAAGTTATATTACGATCACAACACTATCACGAGCTGCAAATGCGAGAATATCAGCACACGACACTATGCCTGGACATAGCTTCTCCAGCTGTGTCTTGGCAGCTTGTATGACAGGGAACCCTCTTAAGGAATTTGCGTTTGGCAGTCCGGTTTGTTCGCTGGTAGGTCCGGCCAAAAGTACAGAGGCATCGCATCCCTGCAGTAAAGAACTCCCCATGCATCGACCACATGATCATGAGCATTACCAAAAAACATTGTCAAGAACTTCAGGTTTGTCATAATTAGAACCTCCCGTAATTAGAGGCCGCCGTTCATATCAGCATTACATGATTCTAGTGTGCAACAGGAAGAATTAGATCTAATGACGCGATCAGCTGCAGGGGATGAAAATATACTTACTCGCACCCAGCAGTCGTGGAAGTGCATTCGCAGGACTCCAGCCGCATAGAACGGATCACCACACTGATGATATGCGCCTACAGTAGCCGTCACAATAGTCTCTGCTACGGGACAGGAATTGGCATAATACCCTACTTGGAGGCCACCTACATCATGAGCTCCCGTAGCTACCATGATCAGCAAAACGGCAATATACAATGCTGCTGAAGAAGAAGAAGAAGAAGCCCACACGAGAGCAGGAGCTAGACGTAGCTGTGATACGATGCCCATAATTCTAGATCGAATTATGCAAATATGTACGTTCCAATTCACGTGCTGCTGCAGGGTCTTAGAGTCTTGGATTAATTCCTTTTTGAAAAAAGGTAGTACTGGATCAGGATTCAGTACCGCATGCAGATCACGAATGAACAGCTAACTAACTACTCTAGTTTGGCAATTAATGGCACTCAAAAATTAATACATACTCAGAGGATTAATTAATAGTCAGTCTGCAATAAAATTATGCTTGCAACAAAGGCAGATCTATTTGCGGTAGAAGTAATTACTAGTGCGGTGCATGATGATATATTCTGGATCCAAGTCTTTTATATAAGCTTCTTGGGTTTTATCAACACTAGAAGAAGCTGTTAGCTACCTAGCTAGCTAGCTGCACAGAAAGAGAGAGAGAGAGAGAGAGATCGAGACAAGTTGCAGTTGTTGCTGCTGAGATTAATAATATATAAAATATGAGTTGATAATGTGTTCCGAGAAGCTTTCTGATCTGTACCTAATTCTCCATTTCCTCCATTTTCGATCGTGGCTGCTGCTGCTGCCGCCTCGACGTGCACATGAGAACGTAGCCGCAGCTGCCGACAGATGAAGGACTAGTGCGTAATACGTAGTATTGCGGTAAAATTCTATAAAGCCACTTTTGGTTTAAATGCGCACTTAATTATATCATTTTGCATAAATGTTGAAAATTTCAAAAGAATGTTTTTCTTCAAATATATAACAAATTTTTTTAAAAGGAAAATATTGAATCTTAAAAAAATATTCTATTTGTTGAGATCAGCAGTTTTTTTGTGAGGGATTTTTTTTTTTTTTTTTTTTAAAAAATTATAATTTTTTGGCTTTTTTTTTTTTTTTTTTTAAAAAAAATCACCAAAATTACTGAAAAATTCCCATTTTTCAAAATTTTTTTTAAAA
>Ga0116227_10008069_pt1 | contig 20095 bp, 18 predicted proteins | sample S1TSphgellanicum_FD_89693 | JGI IMG/M metagenome (GOLD analysis project Ga0116227, IMG submission 89693) | Host-associated microbial communities from peat moss isolated from Minnesota, USA - S1T2_Fb - Sphagnum magellanicum MG | ecosystem: Host-associated > Plants > Peat moss > Unclassified...
ATTTATTTATTATAAAGTAAGATAATTGTTTAGAATGTTGTCTTATGGCGGGAGGGGGGAGGGGAGGGGAGTGGGCTACTAAAATTGTAATAACTACGACAATTGCAATGACACTCAAATATTTCACCATGCAAAAATACAATCTTCAAAAAATCCTCTAAAAGAAATCAAATTCCTTCAAAATATTATTATAATTCTGTAACTAATCTCAAGTTTCAACACAAGCCAAAATATCGTCTTTCAAAAATCCTCATATAGAAATAGACCTATTATTTATTAGCTACGGGCCAAAATCCCTTAAGCTACTATACTCTATAATGAATCTAAACACAATATCCTTGCCTTTTGGTAGGCAAGGCCAACAAATTACACATGGGATTGAAGTTTGAAGTTTGAACATGGGCAAAACAATAAAGCTACTTTGAATGAATGTCGGAAGAATGTTGTGGAATTCCACATTTATTTTGGGAACACTTTGGCATCGTTGCATAATCAAATTGTCAGCACTTCAAATTTAAACAAGTTTTCACTTATGTGAAAAATTTTGTGTCGTGAAAACTTGAAAACCAACCAATTGCATCAATTTTTGCTTTCATTTTTTTCTCATCATCTTTTTCAGTTTGCAAAACACGGAACTGCAATTTCCAACATTTTGTTATTTGGAGGTTGAATTGATGTGTTGCAATAGGTAATTCGAGAGTTCTCTTCTGTGGCTAAAAACACTCAAAAAATTAGATGAACTTGCTTATTGTTCACATCTGAAGTCATGTCGTCAGAGCTTAAAGTAGATGGAAGATTTCCAAAACATGTGAGATGGTAGTGCAAAAGACAAAAAATTGGGTGCTCCTAAATTCATTCTTATACATAATCCCATTTTTAAAAATGAAAGATCAAACCAAAGCGCAAAGCAGAAGCAAAAGAAATGAGGCAAAAGTGTTTTTTTTGGGTGGGGTGGGGGAGAGTGTTGGTTTCTTTAATGGTTTCCGAAGAAGATGATGAGGAGATCATATATGACAAATATGGTGTGTCACTCACACATTCATATTTTAAGATGGTAATGCCTTGATGCTCTTAGCTGTTGCAGTTGTTGTTGTCATGTTATTATGGACCCTTTGCAATATAACTCAACGTGCTTGTTTTTTTCCTCCTTACGTATCTGACCCAGTTACCTCTCATGAAGCTTCTGTTTTATACCATCCTGGTGACTTGAAAATGCACAAAACAAATACTTTTGTTTGGTCAGAAGTTTAATCCATTAGAGTTATCTGAAAAGTAAGAAAAACACAGCACCATAACCCTGAGTTCGGTCATACGCAGCGTGAGATTCAAAAAAAACCTGCAAAAAAGTACACAATTGGCATTCAACGGGGGATGAAACTCAGAAAACCATCAATTTTGGTGGTAAACTGAGTTTCATCCTGTCTTTTCTTTCTTCTGAGCGCCTCCACTGCTGCTACATATATTTTCACTGCTCCTAACTGTACAACTACTATAATTAGTCTCGAACCTTGTGCATTAAATCATTTCATACTGAGTTGCAGCATCTCATACTGAGATTTATTAAAATGTCTTTACGTTGCGGGTACCAGTGAAAGAGGGGATAGGGGGTGAAAGGAGGCCCAAAGACAAGGTGAAGAAGACAGGTTTACTTTCAGATAACTCTATGGAATCATCCATTAATCCATCTCATGGACTTTTTAGGGCGACATGTCTGGAGTCTGGACACTGACAAAAGAGGCTAATTCTAGTGAAACTCTACTCAACTTACAGTATCTGATCATTTCCTAAAATTGTGATAACATGTTTATTTCCACATATCTAATTGCCTTGTGATGTGGGTCACAAAGAAAATTTAGTAGTATCATCACTTCTTCAGTGATGAATTATTTCAGATATGTTGTTTGACTCAGTTTGTGGGGTTTGCTTCTTAAGTCATTCAGAGGACAGGACAGCTGCATCATTGCAAATGAGATGGCACTAGAGAGCTTTAAGAGTCTCTGGACAAGTTTGTGTTTGTTGCTGAAATGATGTAAATGAAAAAGGCAGTAGAGAGCTCAAGAGTCTCTGGACAAGTTTGTGTTTGTTGCTTGAATGATGCAAATGAAAAGGCACTAGAGAGCTCAAGAGTCTCTGGACAAGTTATTGTTTGTTGCTGAAATAATGTAAATGAAAAGGCACCAGAGAGATCAAGAGCCTCTGGACAAGTTTGTGTTTGTTGCTGAAATGATGTAAACATGCTCAACTTTATTCCAAGGAAACAAGAAGACAAGGGAAAAAGGACAAAAGCAGAAGACTAGCGCCAATGTTAAACTGGAATGCAAACCATCCTAACAAGCCGAGGCACTGAAAAGTCACAAGCAAACAATAAATGTTGTTGAAAAGGGAAATTGCCATTCTCTACATGAGCCCAAAGCCTTGAGAAGGAAAGAACATTGGTTTAACAAAAACCTCAAAGTATAGATGAAGGTGACAAAGGCCTAGCTCCCTAAGAACTCAGTTAGAGCAATGCAAGATGGCAATATGAGATGCCATTTTTTGTAGCAACTACTAGATTATCATAGAATGATTTAAAAAGGGTCATAGCGTATTCAACTTGTAATCAATTAGGTTATATGATATTTGTTTCAAGATCACATTCAAGACACTTGAAAATTTAAACCAAGGCAAGGTCAAATTAGAAGAGGTGAAACAAGAAATTCGAGGGAAGGGGCATGCATAAGAGAAGGTATGGAAGTCGATGTGCAAAACATCATGTCAAGATCCCATAGGCTACTTGGGTACCACAAACCTATGAAGCAAAATTTACATGGCTAATATTTTATAAGATAAAATTTTAGGTGAAAGATGAAATGAATCAGACAAATCCTCTTGGAATGCCCAAAAACTTTATCCCCTTTTAAGGAGTGTTAAATGAAAATGGGGTCTTGAATTTAATAGGGAGATTGGACAACTAAGCTACACATTTATAAGGTTGCACTAAAAGACCTAGGGCTTACAATTGGGAGGGTAAGAACTCAAAGGCTTCAATGGCCTCAAAAGGACTTAGAATATGGGTGTTATTGCCTATGGTGGGAAATGTGCTATTGCTTTTAGTGCTTGAAAATGAGCAATGACAAACAAAGACCTAAAGGATCACCCTAATAGATGTTTAGGATCGATGGGGTGATAATAACCTTACTTCTTTGACTATGGTGGGTGAAATTTTTTAAAAGGATTCAAAAACATAAAATGTGCAAATGAAAAAGATAAGTTGGGCAATTTCACTTCTGACTATTCATAGTTTTTGAAACATAATTCTAGACACAAAATTGAATGCATTGGCCATGTCAACTTACAAAACAACCTAATTGTTGTGGAAGTTGAAGCACACCTAATGCCCACAAACCATTGATTTTGCATCCTCTTTTGGTGGCAACTCCAAACTAATGAGAAGACAAATGCATTGGAAAAACATCTTGAAACTATAAACACAAAGTGCAACTATTGAAGTAGTATAATGTTTTTCCCATTGCAATAGGTTGTATTTTGTTTAAAGAATTGGCCATTGCTAAGAGATGTGATGATCCCAAGACACATGCAATTTAATGATGAATGTGCCTTTGTGCAATGTAAGAATAAAGTTTGAATAACTACAAGAAACCACTTGTAGGATATTTTGGGTGCGCACAGACGGTTTGAGGAAAGCTTCCTAAAATGGTTTTGCCAATTCAATCCAGGCTACACTTCTGCTGTCTGTTCTTGCAAATGAACAAAATGAATTGAGGAACTGAGAAGACTGCACCGAATGAGCTACTAGCATACAAATGGGGCATACGATCAAACACCACCTTGTATGAATTAAAAGAAAACTCATTTGATCCTACTCAAGCTAACAATCTTTCACAAATAAAAGAAGTTCATTGTCAAAAGGGGGATGGAGCACAATGAAGTTGGAATGGTGTTAGATGGAAAGGAAGAAAAGGGAAAGGGGTCAATGCCTAAGCTATCCAAGAATATTTACCTATGCACCCAAGAGCCAAATTGCAATAGACAAATTCATGACAGGGCAAATCAAGTTCTTCAAGATATCATTCATAGATATGGTCATATATTTTGACATAAATGTTGTTGGGTGAACTCATGACCACAAGATGAACATGGTACTCATTGCACCAAAGATGAATTATATGGAATTGTGTGTGTGTAATTTTAAGAATAGTTTATAAATTTAAAAAATTACCTATGGATAAAATAAGGTTTGGGTTTATGTCTAAATGATGCATTGGGGGACTGAGATGATCTGAAAATGTTAAAGCATCATCAGGTGGATTAATGTTGGGGTTCAAAAAGGAAACATTAAAAAAAAGTTGTCATTTCCAACCAACTAATTTGCAATTACTTGTAACTAATTATCATTTGCAACTATATTGGGGTGAATGCTTGAATAGCAGTGTACACAAAAAATTGTCAGAAAGTGAGAATTTTCAATACCTACCTAACTTTGATGCATCATGTTCAATATTTGAAAATATTTTTTGATTAAAAATTGCAATTGGGCATGTTCACGATTAGGGTACCTAAAAGGATGGTCTAATGAAAAAGGACTATACATGACTATTTTAGATTTTAATTGTATTTACTATTTCATGATTATAGTGAATTGGTGTATGACTATAATAGTAATGATGTCATGTTAATCTAATAAAAGAATCCAAGAATAAGTTGGAGACAATATAGATGTCCTTTTGAGTCCTTTTAAATAATTTGAATCCAATGTCTTAACTATAATTTTCATTTTAAAGGAATAAAAAATATATATTAAACAATGCAATCGATTTCAAACTTTTTTCATGGATAAGAATGCATACATCTATGTTTGACAATGTTCATATAATGCATTTGATTAAATAATATATAATACCAAAAATTTGAAGGCTACAAAATCCATTTTGAAAGGGATGCAAGGAAAATGATTCTTTTTTTGTCATTTGGTTGATTTTTTGTATTCATTAGGCTAAGAATTTGTTGCCCCAAGTGTTGGCAACATGCATAGGAAATTTTCATGCAAAAAAACATGTTAAGTTATCTATAAAAGCTTATGTATTCACTTTTTATTCATTTCTAGTTTTCTATCAAAATATTTATGCATAATTACATACGCATGTGAACAATCACAACCAACCATGCAAATTATCATAATTTGAATTATCCAATATTTTTCACTTAAATTTATTCCATGTAGATTTTATATTTGAAAGATGACAAAAACAAAATCCTTGAGTCTTGTGTTAAAAAAGGAGTACCCTAATCATAAATATACCCAATTATTAGTTACATTCCAATCTACCACCATGTTGTGAAATTGGTACATGTATGAACAATTCAATTATTGTTTGGAATACATTTTTAGTTAAAAACAATATTGGCACAATACTAAAATTTTAAATAAAATTGGTAAATATTAAAATTTATGGGGATTTATTCATGAAATTTTGCACATACAAAAAAAAACCATAGAAAACAATCTTTTTCATCAAAGTTGTTAATTTGTTTAGAAATTGAATTAAAGTCAAATGATATCAAAACATTCATTAATACATTATGTTATGATAATGTTAATTATAACATTTTTAGGTAGTAAAAATGTTTTTCCATTGAAAATGTACTTGGGCTAAATGTTGTTTTTATCATTCTACCAAAAAAAAGAATATTTAAATTAATAAAATTATTTAATAATTGTTGTAAAATAAGAGTTTCTTTTAAACCATTATAGAATTATTAGTGTACGTTATAAAAAAACACAATTATGAATCAATTGCATATTCATGGCTTTTATAACTTTTTCAAACCCAAACATTTCTTTGTGATTTTTAAAACAATAATACAAAGTGATTGAAATTTCATGTATTACTATTTTTAATATTATGTGTGGTTATAATTTTCCTTAAAATCATGTACATCATAACTTGTGTTCACCCATTGATTTTCGTGCAATTAAAAAGTTATAAATGTATAATTTTCAAAATATATACAATCATCTATGCAACAATTTGTGCAACTAATGGTGTGAAAATGTAAAAATATGGATGATTTTTCATAATATTTCATCCAAGTAGAAGGCTTTAAACCTTTTTAATCACATATGTGATCACTTCATTGTTGTGCATGCAACTAATATGCAATTAATGGTATTGCACTAAGTTATAAACTATCTACCTAGATAGGTAGGTACACTAAGCAACTAGGCTACATTACCTTGGTAAATTAATATGGTAGGGTAAGAAACCACCATACATAGACCTAGTTAATGTAGGTTAGAATGTTTATCAAAGTAGGCATCTAGGCAAGGTTAAGATACCTACCTAGTTAGTTACATAATTCCTACCTTCTCTAACTAGCTAGCTACCTAGATTAAGTTGCTTATGTTCATAAGCTAGCATAGGCCATTCTACATACCTAGGCTAAGTTCTTACTTAGACTTATTTCCTACCATCTTACCTACCTATGCAAGTAATGTATTTATTTTAAATGTTCATATATTATATCCTAACAAAATAATACAGCTTAAATACAAATGCAAGTGTGGTTCAATGGTTAAGGAATTGACTTTCATTGTGGATGTAAATACTCTTATACTTACAACCTATACTTCTTGTACTTGCAACCTAGGCTAGGTGAGACTCACCTAGCTAGCCTATGCCAATTAGGGGCCTTAAACCTAGCCTACCTAATCTTAGGTTAGGTTAAATGCCACCTAATCTACCTAGCCCTAGGTTTAACCTAGGTTGCCGCCTAGGCTATCAAGCCGTTGATGATTCATACATATTTTTGCAACCATCGAATGAACTCATATAGTAGAATATGAAATGCGTTACATCATTTGCAACTAATCATCAACTACAACTTGTTGTCTCTACTAGTGATTTTTTAATAACAAATGTCACCAACTTAAATATGAGTTGCAAAAATCAAATGCAAATACTTAATTTTTTATAAGTTGCAAGGTTAACAATATGGAATGAGAAGGGAAGGAGGTCATGACAACAAAGTGGCAAGGGATGGAGGTAAACACACAATAAGAGAATGAAAAGTAAGGAAGATGCCAATAACTGTGTATTTAGTCCAATTTGTGTACAAGATGGAGGGGATTAGATAAGAAGGAATGTAGTGGGGATGGAGAACATTTGGTTCCCATGTAGACTAGCCAATATGAAGGTCTAGTCTTAGCTAGAATGAACCAACTTTCTCACTAGGGCATAGTGCAAGATAGGCAGTATGTGAACCAAAAACACTTTTTCATTCTATAAGTGTCTCATCTCTAATCATGGGGTCCAAATTTTTAAAGATATACCAAAATCTTGTCACGTCGTCATCTTTTTATATTTTTTTATCTAGTCTTTTTTTTTCATGTTAAAACACATTTATAAATGATTATGATAGAATATAAAATTATAATGGTTTAAAATATAGTTCCTTTAAAAAATTTGACAAATTTTGATTCATTATTTTGTATGAGGATCAAAAATATAAGATTAAAATGTAATGTGAAGTGAAAGTAAGAGGGTTTACAGGATAGGTTACCAAGGTGGAACCTTGGTAACTTAGTGGGTCGTTCATCTGCATCGGAGTCATTGTCGGTTTTCAGTGGATGGTGGACTGCCCGGGTGCTGCTGGGTCACATATTCCCAAAGTCATCATCTAGTAGTCTGTACCCGGTTACCCCACAAACGGGTGTGGTTTTGGAGCTTAAAGGGTATCCCGAATCTTACATACATGCATTAAGTCATCATCCGATGCTCAAACAAAGTTGAGTGAGAACCGGCCATCAGGTGTTCAGTCAGGGTATCACTCACTTCAAGGGGGGTTCAGATAGGGAGACATGAGTGATACCCGGATGATACCCTGGGATAGTTTTGGATACCTGCCCAACACCGGTCAAGTAGTTAGTGTCCTTAGAGTAGAGGCCCTTGGGCACTACTAGTAGAGTTGTCCCAGTTGGTGGATTCCATTATTGGGCACAAAAATTTTAGTGACAAGAAAAAAGGACTTTGGAGACAGGTAGTAGAATTATGATCATTTGAGAGCACTGACAATAATATATTTTGGGCTGATTAGGTACCCTGGCAGGCAGGAATCTTTGGAAGTGAGGGAAGGAACTTTTTTTGTCCTCCATGAGAATCCATGGCTTCCAAGCTCCAACAAGGGGTGTGTCACAATGTGGCCTTGCCATTTACATTAAAAACTCTCTTCTTATTAAGGCAAAAGAAGAATTATGGAAAGCTCAAATATTTCACCATACACAAATATAATCTTCAAAAAAATCCTCTAAAAGCAACCAAAATCCCCTTCGAGATATTAGAACTCTATAACTAACCTCAAGTTTCGACACGAGCCAAAAATATCATCTTTCAAAAATCCTCATATAAAAATAGACCTATTTATCTAGGGGCCAAAATCCATTACGCTACCATACTCTACAATGAATCTAAACACAATATCCTTGCCTTGGTGGTAGCCAAGGCCAACAAGGGGTGTGTCATACTGTGGCCTTGCCACACACACACACACACACAAGAAGGAAAATTTTGGTTTTTGAGGAAAGCTCAACATGCTCATCATGGACTCTTATTAATAAGAGTCCCCACTTTACACTAGGAGTCAAGGGCCAATGCTCAACTCAAATCAAGCATTCCTGTTGGTGAAAAAGTTGAAATCAGCCCCAAGCAAGGGCTTTTTACACTAGGAGTGAAGGCTGAACTAGGAAAAAATATTTTCAATCTGCCCCAAGTTACTAATAAATGCTCAACTTTATGGCATTGTATTGGCCCCCGAGGCTGAAAAAAAAAAGAAGATACCATCAAATAATTTGGGAAGCCAATTTGCAACCCTTGAGGCCAATATTTGGACATTTATTGATATCCTGACACCAATGCTCTAGCATTTTTGTTACTTAACTTGGGGCCCAAAAATGCTCTAAGTTGGTCCCCAGTTTTTTCAGGCCTGATTCCTAGTGTAAAGTGGGCCAAAATTATTACTTCAAAAAATTGAAAAAAAAAACACTAGTGAGGGTTGTTATGGTCTTCCGCATGCTCTTTCATCAATCCATCAATCTGGTTACAATAACTGAAGAAAGACTTTTTACTACCAAGAAAATTACAAAGTTAAAAATGTTCAAAGAGAAAATGTTCATCACATTAAAGGTTTGTAACAAATTCTTCGACCCATGTTTTGATCGGTTGCAAGAAATAAATCTGATCAAGCTTCAATTCAATTCCTCAAGTTTTTTCTCCCAAGAAAACTAGGAAGAGAAATTGTTTTTAAAATTATGAGGAAAAAAAGATGTTCATATTGTTGAAGTTCTTCATAAAAAATTCAACCCAAGTTTTGGATTCCTAATCATTGTGTGCGTTGGAAGACAAATGAGTGAATGAAAACATTTTTTCTGAATTGAAGGCTCTTTGGAAGTGAAGGTTCTCTCTTGTACTTCAATCTCAACTCACCACCAACATAAAGCATTATGTAGACTATACAAATGGGGACTGGCAGCTCTGAACAGTTCGTTGGGAGGGCTCACCCGCATTCAGAGTAAACTCAATTTCATCAGCGGGTGAGGATTTGGGTTCGAACTTTCATGATTTCATTAGGTTTGTTAGCTTAATGAGTAATGCTTAACACAGCCTGAGCACTTGATGTAATTTGCGCCTGGTTCCATTTGCTCCCAGTAGAATATATACAGAAACAAGGAGTTCACAAGCCCATGACATGCTGTTAAATCTGCCTAGAGGGCATAGCTGTGGACTAAACTCTGTGGACAAACTTGTCACAAAGACCTAACATATTGAGATCAATATTCACTACAGGTTTCAAATGGAAAAATGACTAAGCAAACAACTGTACAAAAATCTTTGTCCTGAGTTTCTGTCACATTTATGGAAGCGATTGGCACACAAGTGACATAGCTAATTGAGTCATTAGTGACCGAGTCAAAGCTGCAACAACTCTGTGAGGTAAGCTTCATTTCATTCTACTACTACACCATGGTGGTGTGAAATTTTGCCTCTAGCCATAATTTGGAAAGTATACACCTTCACATCCAGGATTTGCCAGGACTGTAGTCACCAGATATAGGTGATTCAGAAAAACCGTTCAAACCATCTGTAGAACCTCCTCACGCTTAATCTTAAACACTGCCTTCAACACATCCTCCACAACCTGAGCAGGACACAGCACAAACTGTTGAGTTAAATTCATTTAACCATGTTAACAGATGTCATGAACCATTGACAACAAGCCTCCTCCTTTCCCCAGGTAGGTGCAAAGACTAATCGCATTGGTTTCCGGACTCACCTTGTCAGGAGTGGAAGCACCAGATGTGACTCCAATTATAACAGGACCTTCTGGTAACCAATTCTCCTTCTCCACATACTCTCCATGCTGTAAGCATTCCAAATTGATAATTTTAAACAACCTTCCCCAAGTACCAGAAGATGTGATCCTCAACCCCACAAGACTACAAAGGAAAAGGATGATAGTGATTTGAATATAATCTCCCATCATCAGCCTCCATGCACAGAGATATTTGCACAGGATAATTTGTTAGGATGAAATGCCTTCGTCTTAGGATGTGGAGGGAGAAAATGATAAACAAATACAGATGTACACCATTACAACTCACACTACATGTATATTCCAGGAAGTAAAGAGGATTGACTTTTACATTTAACTTGAAGGCTATCTTGTTGCCTGGACCAATCCGCTTCTCTGAGTCGACCCAGTATGAGGGAATGTTGTGAAGCTCAGAAATTTCTTGCAAGTGTGATGTGTTGCTGGAATTCCAGCCACCTACCACTAAAATCAGATCTACCTTCTCTTCAACAAGCTTGTACATTGCATCTTGCCTTTCCTGCAATGTTGCAACACAAAGGGGATATTTGAGCACTTCTAAGCCCTCTGAGTTCAAAAATGGGCTGACTGAAGCAATAAAAAAGAGTAGGTTGGGGGAGTTGGACACTCAATTGCACACAAAGCAAGTCATCTCACAAAACTCAACTTGCCTATCATGCACCTGCTTCTCTCATTAAGTCAAACCAACAGTGCAAAAAAAATGTCCCGTAATCAATAAGGTTTGTCAAATGTGTAACTTCAGCTCATTCACCTGAGTGGCATCACAAATAGTGTTGAAGCTCATGAAGTGGTCAGTTGAATTTTCCACACCATATTTCTGGATCATGGTCCTTTCCAATAGCTTTCCTGAGAGATAAGATCCATGACTCAAACTTCAGCCTAAATGATACTTGACCAGGATTCCTTCTCAGGTCCTCCACCCATGAGATGGTTCTATCTGATGATAGAAGATTCAGGGTGAACAAAAGCATCAGAAACCAGCAGGGCAAAAAGAGAGACATGATTTTCATGCTGAATTGCACTCACCAATCTCTTCTGTCTCTCCCTTGAGCATTGTTGTCTGATTGGCAATGCCCAACTTCAGCAGATCAATGTCTGGATCAAAACCCTCGGAAATTGCAAATTTGAATTTCTGTGAACAAAACCAATCCAGATCTCAGCAAACTGACATTTTACTGCAATACCACATGATAGGATCTCTACTATCTTTCAGAAAGGAGAAAGTTGGGCACTTATGAAGAAGATATCCTCTGGGAGTTCTTGGTAACCTTTGCATCTCTGCAAAACCCATTTGGGCATATGAGCAATCCATACTCAAATTTATTAGAGGTTTATTAGAGGGCAGAAAGATAAATCAAGCTCTTGATAAGAGCAATAAGTTCTAGTGTGCTTACTTCAAGGAACTCCTCCCTGGTGCCACTAGACCCATCGAGCTCCCCACCCAAAATATAGTCACACACATAAGTGGCCTGCATGAGAATTGCAAAAGTTAAACAAAGTGGATCCTCCTCTTTGACCTGTTTGGTGACATTCAGACTCAAAGTGAAGAAAAGCATCATTCACTTCCCTTGTTCTTGCTCCTAAATCAGCTAAACCTGATCCATTTTCAAAGTCAAAACTAATCACATAAATTCAAGACAACTTATGCTTCTCTTATTTAGTGGCAATCAGATACAAAATACAAAGGTTGGATATATTCCCTTACAGCTAGAACCATGTAGGAGAGAAAATCTCTATTTCTGTACCTCCTTCATATTCTTCACAATTACGTATTTGCCTGCAAAGGAGGATGTAGCCACTGTTTCTTCATGAGAATATTTTCCATGGATTACAGATGTGTATGTCATCTTCTTGTGCTTCTCAACAGTGTTCCACACCTGATCAAAAAACCAGTTCAAGACAGTCCACAACAAAACTGTGTCAATTTATCTAGTTTTTCTGAAAGTCTGCCCCGAGTGATGTGGGTGCAGGTCAACCTGCAAATGACAACTCATAACATGCTGCCCCATAGGAGAGATTTCTGGTCAGGACATTTGTACAATTGGGAAGAGCAAATAATGAAGGACTCTCAAAATTCACCTTTGATACCCAAGGGCAAGTAGTATCCACAATTTGCACATTCTTGTCACTGAGTGTCTGCATTTCCTGAACAGCTGCTCCAAATGCTGGTAGAATGACCACATCATTCCCCTCCACAACTGAGAAGTCCTTGCCATTCTCTTTCACTGGGATCAACTCAACGTTCATCTCTGTCAATTTCTGTTCCCAATAGCACAACCCATCATATAGGATTTTAGGCCATTTAAAGAACATCAACAGCACTTGCTTATGAGTGTCTCTCTCACTCATGTTTCATTCTATCAGTGCTTGAAAGGATGGTTGATATGGACTTACATCATTCACTGTGGGATTGTGGATGATCTCATTTGTAATCCACAACTTCTGTTCTGGGAACTGCTTGCGAGCCTCATAAGCAATTTGCACAGCTCGCTCAACTCCCCAACAGAACCCATATGATTCAGCCAATTTCACAGTCACGTTCCCCCAAGTATGTTCAAAATCGTTTAGCTTCAAGGTCTTCACCAAATCACCTGCAGCAAAAACCACAGTCAATGTTAATTGTAGAAGGAAGGCCAAACCAATTTGACTTGCTGTTTTTCCTTTCTGAAAGATTTTTCTTGCGTCCATGGAAAACATCTCTCACGAGAATTGAGAAATCTCCATCCTCACAATTAAGAAAGCTGGAACAAGGTTTAAAGAACAAGCCAGAACAAGTTTTTGAACTTTTTCTTTTAAGTCAAAGAAAGACCTCCAAAAAAGGACTTACAAAACTGTGAACAAAGGACAATACAACAAAGACAAAACAAGAACAAGAAAGCAAAAAAATACTCACTTGCAGTATGAACAACAATGACTATCACTCACTTGTTCAGGAACCATAAACAATAACATTTATGATAGTGACTTCTCTATCACAACTTCCCCACTGACTTCATCAGCTCCTTTCAGTGGGTATAAGCTACTGTAAACAGTGTATTGAGTTTCTGTTGCAAGTTTGGAAGCAGTGGGAAGACTCAGCAATGATTCTGGCTAGCAACAAACAACAACAAAAGGAGAAACACAAATAGAAAAGACTTGAGGGGGAAAAAAACAGACATGGAGAAAAGGAAGACGAAACATAGAAAGACTGAATACACAAGGGGAAATAGACCAAGTGGGCTTTACAGGAAGCTCCCCACTTACAAGAGTCTATAAAAAATCATTCAGAATACTCTGAATGCTAAAATTCCAAAAAGGAACTCTTCTTTATTGTGCAACCCTCTAGAGTTTTTAGAGGGTAGCCTTTTTTCTTAAGAAGGACAATAAGTCTGACCATCTGAGAAACAAAGAAAATCCTTAGAACTCAAAAACTTGTAAAATTCACTATTGCTAACACCTAAACCACAAACACCTAAAGTTCAAAGGTGTTCTTTGAACCAGCAAAAACTTAAAATGATGAAGTTTAAACATCCAATTAAACACTTTATTAATCAGAACTTTCATATGAGCTTTTAGATCCATTCCTTAGTGTTTAGAGTTTAAAAATCAAACAACTGCAACAAGGGTGCAGAAGCATTATCAATTTCTGATCTTGAAAGACTGACATCCACTGGTCCTGTAGAGTCATTAAGAATCCAACTACTAAAATAAAGAACATGAGCTTTTCTGAGTTTGGACATCGACAGATCATTGACCATAGAAAAATGGGTTTGTAGAAGGAACTGAGCCACTTCAAAACTTCAGTAAGGCAAGTGGAACTTGCTGCACAGATAAATCTCAGTTCAATCAAAAAAGTTCTGAAATTTCCAAACAGCACCAAGAAACAGAAGACAAGGACTCAACACTTTTCAGTACTAAATTATGAGCATTATTCATAGAATGATGAAATTTAAGGATTGCTGGCTGGGCCCGATTTGAGATCTTATGTAGAATTAAGGTTGCAGAAACAGAAGAAACAGACCTTTTTACAAAGAAAAAACCAAAATTATTACTACACATGGATAAGGAAGATCCTTGGAGAGACTCTTTAGATGATCCAGATCCCCTAAAGGAACAGACAAAAGAAAGAATGAGAAGAGGATTGAACAACAATTCTCTTGTGCGCAAACAAAAAGACCCTTTGGATTTCCATTCACTCAAGATCCTTTGAACTCCTAGAAGAAACTCTTCATGTTTATCGCCATTTTCCTGTTTGTTGCATCCATGTAGAATGTGTATTTTGTGAGCAAGGATGGGTATGAATTTCCAAGGGAGGAGAGAAGTGTCATCAGCAAAAAAAATTTCACTCACTGGTATATTCCTCCTCCATTTGCAGCAGCATCTCCTTCTTGTATCCGAAGCCACTTTTGTTGTAATTCTCACTCCGCGTCAACGTCTTCCGAAACGCCTTAGAATCGAACTGCTGCTCTGATTGCTCCGGAGCAGCAGCAGCAGCAGAAGAGCCACCTGCAGCATCACCGCGCACCACCACGACTCCTCCTCCTGCACATCCTCCTTGTCGCGCATTCCTAGAAACCCTAACAGACTTCGAGGGAAGAAGACCACCCACAAGACTCCCACCCGCAACCCATCCGCCTACTGCCGGAACCCGCAGACTGCAAGAGCTTGCCATTACTAGAAAAAAAAAAGAGAGAGACAAACAACAAACCAAAGCTCTCAAAAAACCGCAAAAACCACAAACACAAACAAAAAAACCACACACCCCAAAAACTTTCCTCTCTTAAATCAAAACACACAAGCGCAAATTTCACAACACCACCAAAACAACTTCCTCTCACAAAACAGAAACACACAAAACACGAATGAAATGGACACACAAATAAAAAGCACGACTGGAGTTCAAGTCTAATAATATATCGCACGCACACACACACACACCCCAATACAATACAATAAGCCAAAAAACACAATTTCTAAAAAATTCTAAAAAATTACAGACACAATCTCAACTTTCAAGCCAGAAAAAATACAATTTTTAATGCCGAAAAGCGATGATAATTTTTTGATTAAAAAATAGATAAAAGTCGCCCACCTCGGTTGAAAAAGGGGAGCGGAGCTTTGGGGGGAGGGAGGAGGGGGGGGCGTGTACGTACGAAGGCAAATGCATCAGCAAAACAGCAGCAGAACCGAAATGCTGATGTAAACAGAATCGGCCTTTCTAGTCAAATTTTAGCACCAAATCTGCTGCACAATTGTACAATTCCGGCAAGGGTCGAGACGGGTTCCATGGCATTACGGTCTGGGCGGGTTCAATAATTCGTTGCAGTCAAACAGAGATTATGTCACTGGTCACGAATGCATGATGATTTCCGGAAGATTATGGTGTATAATAATCTGTTTCAATAAATTAATATATAATCTGCCTACTACCCTCGTTTATAAATGGGGTTTTTAGCCCAGCCAGTGTGAACCGGCACCATTCGTTGGTACCTTCATGGGTTTTGAGTGAGGCCTCTTATAATAGTGGCCATATTATTAAGCCCAAAACATGTTAGATTTTTGAAGGGGTTTAGGGTTTCTAGAAATGTGCCCAAACCCTAAAATTTAAACCTTAAAACAGACCCTGATTTTAGTCTAAGCATATTGGGATATTTTTAGTATTTAGAAAACAATTTAAATGAATTTTGGGATTTTTTTTTTAATCGTGGTGCAAACAAGTGTTGGCCAGTTATATATAAGAAAAATCCAATTATTTGTCCGGATATTGGATTTTTTTTTGAACTCTATACACAACCATTGAATACCTTTATATGTACTACCCTTATATCTAATTTGTATAGGTTTTAAACAATATTGATATTTGACCCATTAGGGTTTTGAAAATGTCGAATATGCATATTTTGTTTAGGATTTAAGGTTGAATGAGAACCTATCACACTTTCTTTCAGCATTTTGCACTTTTGCATTTATGTTGAGATTTTTTTCTAAGATTATAATTTGTTTTCAAAACTTTGCTTGATCTTTTTGTAGCGTCGAGTGCTACTTACTCTTAGCTTCATACTTTGTTATGATTTTTTTCGTAACAACAAGTCCTTCACTTTGTTTTTGCCTTACATTTCACAACACCAAACACCACGTGCTCCATTTCCTCTTTTGTTTTAATATTCATTAAAACTCAAGCTCCTTCGCAATGTCAAGGTGTTACATTTTCTCCTTTATGACCTTGTGTTTGGAATTTGAATCAAATATGTTTTTGGATTTTTTTTTATTATTATTATTTTTTTTGGGTTGTGTTTTGGTGTCTTTTGTTTCTTGTTGTATCTAATTTTGTTGCTTGGTGAATCAAAAAAGTTTAACAAATTAGGAGAATTCACATTTATTTATTTATTTCAACTAATTAAGAATTTTTGGTTATGGTATTGTGTTTTTTGAAATTTTGGTGCTTTACATTTGCAATGGTTATATGCCCTTGTGACAACATTTGGCTTCAAAAGTTAGTTTTATATCATTGTTCTTGTGTTCGATTTCATTTTCACTTTTTCCTCTTTTCAAAGAAATGTTGCATACCATGGTCAAGAAGATAATGGACCAACATGTTATATTGAATCTTACATCTATCTTTGTTAGTTTTGATCTTTGTATGTCTCATGACGATATGAAATTTTTTGTTCTAGATATCAATGAATGAAACATGGGTTGTCCATGCATTTTATTGTGAGGGTGTTTGAAGTGAACAAAACGACTTGCAATCCATGACTATACAATTCTCATCTTTATTGGAAAAGTTTGGTTTGTTACATTAGGTAATCAAATTTACTAACCAAAAGTTTTGGATGCAATTTGATTAGCATCTAAGTAAGATGTTAAGGTTGTCATTCCTCTTTTAATGGTGTGCTTTGATTTGTTAACCTTATTGCAACTACATCTACATCAATGACAAATTGATGTTGTGGTTTCAAATCTTGAAGAAAATACATTTAATGCGGGGGCCTTGCTTAAAGAATCTTCTCATGCACTAGTTATTGGAGAATTATTTTTGTTCAAGGGGCTCGCTATTCCCACATTTGCATGTGCATATTTATTAACTTGGTGGCACATCGATGAAGGTTAATTTCCAAATGTGGGTTCCCTTGCAAAGCATATTGTTAAAATTCCATGTGCACAAATGAAAATTAAACATATGTTTAGTTTTGTTGGGGTGTTAGATAGTGTTCAAACATTGTTGTTTGCAAATGGAGAACATGGATTAAATTATTACTATGATGAAAAATTGACCTAATGACCCATGCTTCAACTACAAACCAAATTCAAATTTGGAGCAATACTTCAAAACATAAAAGTCTTTGCCAAAGGAAAACTATGACTTGATTGAAAAACATAACATTTTTGAACAATTGTAGATTGAGAGTGATTAATTTTGTGGGGTTGTGGTTGGGGCAAAGAACTTATGCTATAATTGGACAACATTACTCATAGAATTGTGGTTCAATTCCCTCACAAGTTATTTTGTTTGGGATTTTGTTTCGTATTGTTTTTGTTCTAAGAAGTTAGGTGCTATTGTAATTTTTTTTTAAAACAACTAGAATTGGAAATGTGATATGCATAACCTTTGGGCATATCCTTCATATTTTTAAAATTAAAAATTAGCCTATTCATAATCAACATAGGATTATTTTTTCAGTGAATGTGTAACTCATTGATGTAGTGAATTTAATGTTTTTTTAATGCATCTATATCATTGTTTTAAAAAAGAAATATATTTTATTGGTATTGATAAAATAAATCTAAAAATCAATAATCGGACAATTATGGTACCAATGTGAGTGTTGGTTCACCCAATGCAACATTAGTCTAGGTTACAAATGGGAATAGAATTCCATGAAACCAATGAAAAGGCCAAAAGGGATTTTATTTTTTTCTTTTGGGTTTTAAGGGGAGGGGGGATTTTTTGTTTTTTAATCTATTCCCAATGTGTTCCCAATATGTTCTCGCTTTGTTCCCATCAAGTTCCCAATGTTTTCCTTAAGATGTTCCCAATATAAATTCATTTTTTTATCCCATATTGTTTGGCCATGGTTCAACTTATGTGTATACACATTGTAAAGGGGGTGTGGCAGGGAAGCGTGAAACAAAGCATGTTTCTATTTTGGGGAGGGGAAGCATATTTAAGCTTTTATGTCAAGGAGTGCCCCATGTTCCAAAAAATTTGGTGATCGGCCAATCAAATGGCTCCTTTTGGGAAAAAAACAATTATGGGCACACCCCTTCACTAATTAATCGAAGCATGAATAAGTACACCCATAGTTGATCGCCCCTACCATTAGCCTAGGCCAAAAATGACAAAAAACGCAAGTAGCCAAAAAAAAAAAAATAGTGCAACCAATGAGGTGAGGTGCAAGCCCAATTTTTTTTGCTTTCAGGAGAGGGTGAGAGGTGTTGAATTTTTGTTGTTCCCATGAAATTTTCAATGGGTCCTCAACATGTTACCCAAGTTCCCAATGTGTTCCCCAACATTACATTTTCCCAATAGCACTCACTTCATCCCATATGTTTTGCCCCAAGTTCTATGTAACCTATATAACGAACCTCTATATAAGGAGGAGATTACAACATATCTATTTTGGGAGTGTCCAATGCTTGATTTATTTATTTTTTGGTCATGGGCCAATCAAAGATGTTCATCACAAAAGGAAAAATTTTTTTAAAAAAAATTGAACTTTGATCGACCCCACAACTAAGTAGCATGAGTCACAATGACTCCATGATATGGGGATTGTTTACTTAAGAATTGTTTTTAAAACTCATGGTGAATAGAGATTTTGGTCACTATTATAAGTCTACGATTGATCGTCACCCACCCACCGGAAGATTATGTCATATAATGTGGGTCAAGAAAAATAAAAAATCTTCCACCCCATGGTGATTAATGGTGATTGTGTTTTTAAGCACCAAATCTACTCCATATGGTGATTTTTTCTTTTCAATCCAAAATCTATTTCAAATGGTGATTTGTTTTTTTTGTGATAATCACCAAAATCTAGCTCACATGGTGATTTTGTTTTTTCAAAGACCAAAATGTCCCTCAAATGGTGATTAGTTTTCTTGTGATAATTACCAAATCTACTTCAAATAGTGAATATTTCCACCCCCCCTCCTTTCCCCTCTTTTTCAAAGATCTTTGGGGGGGGGGGGGAAGTGCCCCCACAACAAAAGCATTTTCCGTGCAAAGAGGTGCTCAAAAAAGCAAAGGAAAAAACCTTCCCGTGCTTTACACATGGTGGAAATTGGATGTCATGTTTGGCCCCCATTTTTAGGTCTCGTGGCATATTAAGTCAAGACCAAGGGTTTTTTTCCTCCTTTTTTTGCTTTTTTTTTTTAATAATATTTTTTGTGGGCTAGATGTCTCGAGCAAGGGTTTTGTTTTCTTCTCTTTTTTTCTTTCTTTCTTTTTTTAATATATTTTAATATTAAATTTTGTGAGCTAGATGCATGTGTGACCATGCACAAGAGGACTTAAGCCAAAGTTGGCTAGAGGTTAGACGAAAAATATAAAAATTAAAAAAATTCTCACACCTTGCTATATATTGGTGACATACTCTTACCTATGGTCTAATAAGTATGGCAAGTTCAACTTCGTCTTTTTTTTCTTCTTCTTTTTTTTTTTTTTTCCTTTTGCTTTAATTTTTTTTTTTTTAATTGTTTGTGTTGGCATGTTTTCCTTTACCCCTTAAAC
>Ga0116227_10008071_pt1 | contig 20092 bp, 17 predicted proteins | sample S1TSphgellanicum_FD_89693 | JGI IMG/M metagenome (GOLD analysis project Ga0116227, IMG submission 89693) | Host-associated microbial communities from peat moss isolated from Minnesota, USA - S1T2_Fb - Sphagnum magellanicum MG | ecosystem: Host-associated > Plants > Peat moss > Unclassified...
CTCCCCCCCCCCTCCCCCCCCATCATTGGGCTACATCCAAACATGAGTTATAATATTTGTGTAGAAAATATACACAAATATACAAGGCATGTGGAATAGGCTTGTGCCTATGGGCAAAAAAAAGCCTACACGTATACGATTAATGAGATTGTTAGAATGGGAGCCTTGAATTGTTTTGAGGAATTAATTTCAATAAATGGACACTTAAATGTTATAATAACCAATGTTGTATGTTGTATTGGTATATAGGGTGCAAGGTAGGCATATAATATTGGTATGAGTATTAATATTGAAAAATGTATGAGTCAAGTATGACCCAATGCAATACTAGTTTGATACAAGACAATTTCATATGGGACTTGGTGTAATATCAAGTATACACTAAGATAAGTAAACCTAAATTTATTTATTTTTTTTTTTGAGCATCTAGTTTTGTGCCTAAATGTGGCGTTCATTAAGCTTTAACTCGGCTTGTATTAAAACTAACTAAATAAAAGCAAACAACCAGTTATTCTCATTTCATGGGCTCATTAATAAATTCTTGGTTGTCCATTTGTTCATTTTCTTACGTTCATTAAAGGTTTTGGTTGGAAGCCACATGTAAGCTTGAACTTAGTTATGTAAGGGGTGCAATGGCAATAGTTTAATGCTAGCTTTGAGATAGAGCATAGACCACTATTAATTATCATTGTCATTATTATAAATCACTAATATATTTACTAGGTGCCAATAAAAGGGTCATTTGAGTTACATTTTGTTTTCTACGTAGATGAAGGCATGGACATTCGTTATCATAATTACATGTTATAAGTCATTAGAATTACATGTCGGAAACGACTTGTTTTGTGATACATACTATCCATTTTAGGTCCATAGTTATTCTATTTTTGTTTTGTGTGAACATTGCAAGTTACAATGATGCATAACAATGTGAGTGATAGTAATAGACCAAGCCATATGTTTCAATTATTGTCCAACACAAACTTGGCTTAATCACAAAGTGTTGAACCTAGTTCTGAGGATTCAGAATTTACTCATTAGAATGCATAGGGTCCTAGTTTGAATGTGCACAACGAATGGATTCAAATCCATCAATTGAACCACAATAATGTTTGCTTCTATTTACTATACCAATTGGTTTTCGAAGGTTGAACATTCATAGTGCATTACCGAACACATTACAAACTAATCTATTTGCGTGTCAAAATTATGTAAAGTAATTTCGCATGAGCGCCCCAACTTTAATCATTAGTAGTGAATTGCAATGGACACTACAAAGTGATGGTGATAGCAATCATGAACATAATGAAAATGTGCATGCATTCAAGACCACCCGACTAAAATCTAGTTGGTTAGGTAGGCCGGGGGGGTTGAATGATCAATAGGCACACATGGTTTAACATCAATTTGCATTACTACAAACGTACATGAACCTGGAGTTCAAATTGGTGATTTCCCAAACACAAGCACAGATAATCATGAAATTCAAATCCATGACACTTTTGGTGCACACAAACATGCAACTCAAATTGGAAGGCAACAAAAAAAATTGAAGAAAAATGGAAACTAGAATGATGCATCCCTAGTTTTTGCAATGGATGTTATTGAAGGTGGTTCAAAAATCCAAACTACAAGCAAAATGTTTGGTGTGCCTGTCACATCACTAAGAAACCACTTGTATGGAATAACACAATCACGCAAATAAGGTAAAGTTGAAGTGCTACAAAAAGAAGAAAAATAAGAACTTATTCAATATGTGAAGAAGATGCAAAGCATTGGCCATCCAATCATATTAACACAACTTAGGTTAAAAGTGGTAGAGATTACACAAGAGAAGATCATGCCTTTCAAAAATGGAATTCGAGGGTGGGGATTGTTCATGTGGTTTAAAGAAGCGCAACCTTGACTTGTCATTGTGTGTGTCACAGGGTTCAAAAGTTGGGTGCACAAAAGGCTTATGCCCATCAAATGTTGAAACCTTCCACACAAACCTAGTATAAACATAAAATTTTCATAGCTACCACCCAAGTCAAATATGGAATTGTGATGAAAGTGGTGCGCAAGCTGGTTGAAATAAAGGGGCTTTAGTTTTCACCAAAACTGGCTCCAGGTTTATGCACTTTAGAACATAAGACAAACCTAAATGGTTGTTAATATTGTTTTGCATCAATGCAGCATGGGAGTACTTGCCAAACAATGTATTCAAAGGTAAACAATTCCGCTAAAATTACATTGAGCGATGTGAATTTAGGGCTACTATTATGTAGCCAAAAGCTTGGATGTTTGCAATTTTGTTTAACAAATGGATTTCACATTTTATAACTTGTGTTCAAGCTCACGGAAGAAACTTGGCTTTAACTCATCAACATTTACTAATTTTAAATGGCCATAATTAACATATGACTATTGATGTTGTGCACAAAGCTAGAAAGGTGGGGCTTGATCTAATCACTCTGCCATCACATACAAGTCATATGTTGCAACCTCTTAATGTTGCATGCTTTAAGCCTTTCAAAATTGCATTTAAAGCTTATAGAAATGTTTAGATTTTGTTTAACAATGGAAAGGGTGCTGGTAAATAAGATCTAGCACAATGGATGTTTCTAGCTATCAAAAAAGCCTTGAGTCCACATAACATATGTAAAGGATTCAAGACAATTGGAATATGGCCACTTGATCCACAGCAAAATGCATCCCAATGAACAATTCAAGTGTAGATTAAAACATATTTTCAATTAGTCAACTTGCAAGTCGAAAAGGTATTGGGTGAATGTGATTTTACCAATGACCCTAGTGTTTGTAAATATTATGTCGAGATGCAAGAAGAAACACCCAAGGGCCCAATGACGACCTATTAATAGAAACAAACGATTTGATGCAAATGGATTCGCACAAATGTGCATGCATAGGTATCACCGACCAAACATGCATGGATTCGTGCAAACTTATAAACGCGACTACCCTCAACTAAATGTGCATGGATTTGCACGAACTTGTAAGCACCAACACAATGGGACCATAATAAACACTTTTACCTAGCTTTGCATAAACAAACAATGAGACATTGCATGTGCATCAATGAATTCAATGCCCCTCCTACAACATATGTCGATTTTTTATTTTGCCCAAAGCTCCAATTCAATCCACATGATGGGTTCAAACTAAAGAATCATTCATTGATTACAACAAGAGCATAATGATGACATCTAATCATTATGCGATTAGACTTGAACAAGAATTATAACGCAAGGAAGCTACAACCATAGAGAAAGATCGTCACAAGCAAATGATGATTGAATTGAAAGAATCAATAACAAATGAAAAGGTTGGAAGAAAGATTGCCAAGCACCATCACTTTAATGAAAGGGCCATGAAAAAATAATTTGACAAAGTTTGGTCTACAAAACTGTGTGCAGAAGTCAATGAGACACTACACGCTACCATTCGAACTAATGCACTTTTGCTAAACATTGGCTATTTAACTCTATTTTATGAGACCATATCAAATAGTTGCAAATTAAACATGAAGGTAGCCACATGGAAAAACAAAAAGCCAAGAAGGAAGGTCGAAATCATTTGCATATTGTTCTAATTGAACCAACATGGGTCCATAGACCTAATCTTCACTCTATTCTTGTCGAATGACTATTGAATTAATTTTGATAGTGATGGTGATTGTTAAACTTTTGACACATGTTTAAGGTGTAACATTAATTTGTTTACACCTAACACTTCTTCGGTTTAATGACACCTACTTGCCATTTTCATGTAATGACATGATGCACCTCATTGAACAATTTTTGTTATTTATGGGATTAAGAACTATTTATTTTTGGGACTAAGAAATGTTTATTTTGTGAGCCAAAAATGTATTTTTTGTGATCATGTAGTGTTTGTTTTGAAACCATGAATTTTTTTTTCTGCCTTAGTAGGGATTATTTGTTCTATGGCACCTATGGCCTAGTTATTCGTAAATTTTCAAAAAACTTAATGAAAGGATTATTACAAGTCAGTATGGGAGGGACAAGATTAAAAATAGAAACCTAACAAATTATATGTGGGCCCCCTAAATGCCCATAATAGGTGTTTAGAAATCACAACTTTGAAATTTTATATTTAAATGGAGGATGGACAAAAAATTGAAGTTTTAATTTTGTCTAGGTACACATCCATTTGTTAATCAAAGGTTTTTTTTCCATCTTTCCTTGCTTTATTTACTATGTGTTGGCATGAAATTGTCCATTTAAGGTTTGACAACCTTAATGTCAGCTAATTTTTAAATTTTAGAAAAAATGCTGGGTCCATTTTTAGATTGTTTGGGGGGAAATTTGAGACTCTTCGATTTTAGGTTTAGTAAAAAAAATTAGTAAATGCGACCCACAAGTTTTGAAATTGGGTTAAGTATTCTAGATTGTCAATTCTTTGATTTGATGAACATGGGTTATAAAGGTCTAGAAAAAAAAATTAGAAAATAAAACCCACAAGTTTTAAAGTTGGTTTAAATTTTTTAGATCGTCAATTCTTCGATTTGATGATTATAGGTTTTATAACAACTATTAGTTTCAAGTTCAAGGTCAATTTTGAGTTTTAGGTTTTTAAAACTTATATCTAAAACCCTACATTTTTAACAACATAATAATAACTGAAAAAAATAATGAAAATTAAAAACAGAGTCTTAAAAAATAAAATTTTAAAAAAATCAACAAAAAGGGTTTGACAAACCCATTTGGAATATTGCAAAATTTTGGTATTCAAATTTAAGTAATCAATAAGCAATAATGTTCTATTGAAAAAAAATGGTGCCTTAATGGTTTAAAAGACCTTTACAAAATAGAAAGCCCTAAAATCAAACATTAAGTGAAAAACAATGTTATGCACTTCACAACTCAATTAATGCATGAAAGAATACGATCGGACTAAGAATGGATGAAAGGAGGTTTGTGAGTTTGAACTCAAGTTGCATTCCTTTTTGGCCTACCCTTACCTAAACCCTAGACGTAAAACCTATACCTTATAAAAAAGGTCTTAACAACCCAACCTTCACTTTCTTTGGGTCTAGTTTTTTGAGGTAAGGTGTTTCCATTTGCGTAGATTTTGGCAATTTTTTGACCCATCTAGACCCGGACCTTGTAAAAAAGGTCTTAAGAACCCAGGTCAAGTCTACTTGACCCTAGCTTTCCTGAAGTTCAATTCTTGAAGTAGGGTCTAACAAGTCAAATAGATTGTAACAAGTTTTGATTCATGTAGACCTATTGAATCTAGTTTTAAAAACCAAAATTGGACTTGAATTTGAACCTAATTGAAAAATCAAAACCATCGAAACACTAATATATATTTGTCTTATATTAATATCAATATTAGTTTTATACTTGCCATATACCAAGCTAAAATCAATGTTAGGCCTAATAAAAATATTAAATTAATATGGTTCAATTTCCAAAAAATGCCTAATACCAATATTTTCATGGTGTATTTAAATGGGATGCTTCCCAAGTTTAAAGAAGGGCAATGAGCAAATTTGATTAACCCATCATAAAATTATTAATAAAAAAAACTTTGGAATTTCCCCACAATAAAAGTTTATGAATAAAATGTAAGATCTTCCCCTTGGCTTGGGTATATAAGTGAAAAACAGATAACTTTGGGCAAACCATATGGAATAAAATTGATGGCTATTAACATGTGGTAAAAATGCATATGTTAAGAATGGTAGGTGTGTGGTAAGGATATATTTGAAATGAAAGGTCTTATTTTGGGGGGTGATAATTTTCATACTATTTAATGAAATTTGATGATTCAAATGCCCAAGATAAGTTACAAATTATTTTTAGAGTCCATCACCAATTGAACATTGATCATGATGTCATTGTATTTTAATACACTAAACATTTTGATTTTTTCATTTTGACAGTGGATTTGGAATTTGATTTTTCTTTAATTTCAAAATGTGAACATTAAATAAAGTAAAATATATCCCTATTTTTAACCCCAAAAGGGGTATCTTGTAGGGGATACCCAAACCTTACCCATTTATTGAAAAAATTTGAATGTTAGTATACCTTTATTCAATGGGTAAATAAATTATAGATATACCCCAGGATATATAAAAACAACATATTTACACAACACTAGTTTAAACCATGGTTTTTTTTAAAGGTTGTATTAGACTTTCATAATGAAAGGTTGAAAAAACTTTACTTCTCAAATTAAAAAGTTGTGAATTGTATAGCCATCCATTTGATCATGAATAAGTGTATAAGAAGAAGTCCATTTATTCAGCTTTCTACACCAAAATGAAAGTGCAATATGTTAAGAAATGAAAACTTACAAAATACCATAGATGAACAAGAAATCAATTTAAATCTAAAGGCACAACTTTAAAGGTCTCATGGCACTCCAAATGTCAACTTAAATGAAAGGTCTATCCATGGCCTCCACTTCTTTTCCACGCAATGATACATGCTTCAATGCATTCCGTCTTGAGCTTTAATTTGTAAGTCTATAATCATTTTTCACCCAATTCTATTTTGAAAATGCACATTCACAAATAGTTGTGTTGGTAAGAATGATAAGCACATTTTGTGAAAGGTTGATTAACATAGGCCAAGTAACAAAAAAATAATTTGAAATGGCACAAAATGTCCTTGAACATCTAACATGGACTTTTATTCATATTATCTCCACAAACTCAAGGAATTCACCTCTTGCCATGTTAGATTTGTCTTCATTATAATGAAAATTAACAAGCAATCTATCAAACCAACCCTTTTAATGTTTCTCTCCTTCCTTTTTTATGTTGTCAATTGGATTAAATAAATGAATAGTAGTAAAAATGGAAATATCAAGGAATATAAAGTTTAAGTTGCATATAAATAATTGGATATATAAAATTTCAATTTTTTGACAATCGTACAAATTTTCATTAATTTGATAACTAGGAAGAGAATGAACATGCAATTCACATGGTTGCATGAAATAAAATCTTCATCAATAAATGTCAATAGGTTTATGTTGGTACAACCTTTCAAAAAAATTGACCAAAATATTTGGTGTTTCTTCCAAAATCTAAGTAGTGTTTTTCGAAATGGTGATGGTGACATTCATAAGTGGATCCATTTGCAATAATATCCACATGGTCATAATGAAATCATCTATTTAGCTTGTTTAACTTATTAAAAATGTCACACAAAAATCTCAAACAAAATTGTAATTATAAAAAAAAAAATCTTCACACATTACTGATGAATGGATTGTTCATGCCACAATTATTATAATGTAGGTATATAATGCACCAAACATTCTTGAACTTTTATTTCAAACAACCAACGCATATCATGAGATTTAATTACTTTTTCCCATGCAATTAATTTCCTCCACATAATATTAATGTTATAATAGTTAAAACCCTTATTAACCTTTTTACTATGATATAATTTGCAACCTTAAATTAGTTAATTAATATGTTATCTTTTTATATTGAAGACGTTAATGCATGTGAAAAATGAATAATCAATCTATAACACAAGTTTAAGTTGTTCCTTTAAGTTTTATTAATTAAAAAACCCAATAAAATTTGACAAAGACAAATGTTTAGGACTTTGAGTTCATTTAAATAGTAATTGAATTCCATTAATCATGTAGAACCAAAAGCCTAGAAAATTACGTCCTCCATTGCAATAGGAGAATTAATTTTTGCTAAGACAATTTTATGAAAGTTATTGCCAACATCAAGCTAACGATGGTGTGTTAAAATGTGGTATCACTATTCAACATGTAGGTTTTGTCCACCAACAAACTAGTTCATGTGCCATTATTGGTGTTACTATTAAAAGTCAAATCATTATTACAAATGCAATATTTAAAGGTTGTTTCACCAATCATCAAGTATTCATCATATCATAATCATGGGATTTTGGTTGTGACCATTATTGTTAGTTGGAAGGCCACATCAAACAATATAAATATGTTTATATTTATTGAATATACAAACTTGGTGGACTTAATTGTAACTAATTAAACTAAACTTGGGTTTTTTTTAATTATATATATATATATAAGTAATAAAAATTCACTCTTTTTTTCAAATTATATTATAAAGTCCAAAGAAATCCAATTTCTTGTATGGAATTGTTTTATATTTAAAACTTTTGATCCCATTAGTTAAATGTTTACATGTTTTTTTTTAAAAAATTGCTTCATCTCTAAATATAATGCATTTGAAAAAAATATTATTAAAGGTTTCATTCTATTGAATAGGCTTGTAAAGTACTTCAAAACATGACAATAATTTGGGAAGTGGTTTAAGATTTAATGAGAAAGATGTGAAATGTAAAATTGGTTTAGCTTTACAAGTGCCAAAATGATATAGTTTTGCATGTGATCATAAAAACTTAAACATGTTTAACCCCTCAAAATTGAATAGTTAATTAAAAACTAAATTAGAAAGACCTTAAAGATCTAGTGTACATTTGAATTAGTTGTAACCCCGAATAATCACAAAATGTTAAATTTACCCACTTCTAGATGTTTTAAGAAAATCAAAAAATCAAAAAATCAAACTTAACAAAACAATGATGGTGTTGGTGGGGTTCACAATGCATTTGGAAATTGGAATTGGATCATACTTGCATTAACAATACCATATATAGGGATGTGAGGAAATTTTTTAAAGGTAGTATTTAAGAAACTACACTATCTTTTCATATTCCAAAATGTATAGATCCTTTGGGTAGAGAAGTAGATCAACATCAGAAGGCAACAAATATGTTTCAACGAATGGTTAAATGCAACCATAAGATGCATTATGGCTTGTTGGAGATGGTTGGATTGAAGTTGTAATAAAAACATGAAGAGTAGGGAAAGGTGTAATTATAAGGGCAGTTCACAAAACTTCACGAGGAAGTAGTTCAATTACAAAATTATCTTACATTGTAGGAACAATCTTGGAAAAAGGTTATAGTTGTGAACGAACAAAAGGTGGCCAAGGTACACATGGAATGTCTTCCAAAGAAGTAAAAATGAAATAATACATAACAATAAATAGAGACTTTTTAAAAAATCAAAGTAGAAAGAAATATGTTGAGTGAATAATTGAGGCATGAAGACATTAAATATTGGAAACTAAAGATGGAGGGCAATAACCATGCTGCCCAAAATGTTGCATTGACTAGGGACTATGCTAGACTAGATGTTACAATTGTAAATCAAGAACAACAAATTAAACAACTCAAGGAGGAGCTGCAACAAGTAGTTAAGGAGAAAAATGAAACATGTGGCCATAATTCAATAGTAGGCCATTCATGAAAAATTTATGTAGATATTGGAGAATGAGGTTAAGTAGTTGCAAGATGCTCTGGAAAAGAATGAAGGTATAAAATGTTATTATTTTCAACATAGGTCGTGTGTCTATGATGAATTCCAAATGAACTATATAGTTTTGATGACCAAGATGAAAGCCACAAAATTGAAGGAGGCATACATTAATAAGTGGTGGAATATTGTTTAAAACATGGTACAAAAGGAAATAGATAATGTTTTTAATCAATATCGTGTTGATGAAAAATTGTAAAGGATTAAGTTCGAGGCTTATCATTAGGATTTTCCATAATGTCACTATATCACACTACTATAGAGTTCAAAGTCTAAGAAATAAAGTTCAAATTCTAAAGATCCAAGTGTACGGCCAAGTGGAAGAAGTTTCAAAACCAAGTTTGCAAACATAGGCACCACAAAATTTACAAAGTGGGAATACTATAAAGGTAGGCGATGATGTAACTATGGAACTTCATTTTGAAGAAATACAAGATCCACCTATTGATGTTACATTCCTTTTACAATCATAAAATTCTACAATTGAAGTGCAAGGTGAAGAACATTCTAAACCACAATAGGAAGATGTAATTGTTGTGCAACTAGAAGAACAAAAGCTACAATTTATGAATGTATTAATATGTAGATGCAATGTTTATTATAACAAACACTTACAACAATGGATGGACTTGGTTCCACATTGACAATTAAAAACATGTTCAATCTACTTTGGTCCAACCATAGAATGAGCAACAACTTTAGGAACCAATTATAATATCACAAACCAACACATGACGAAGGTGTAAATAAGAATAATTTTTGTTTCGTTTTTTTTTAGCATTGTTCCATTATATTATTGGTTCATCAAGGATTTCAAACACACAATCCATAATAGGAAGGGGGAGGGGTAATTTTAAAGTAGAATGGACTATAGCAATAGCCATGGGCACATGTGTGTTTTCACGAGCTTATGAACCTTTGTTAGCTAGCTAATAGCTTATGCCGAGGAATGGGCTGACAATGTTGATGGCTTCTCACGTCAAACCTAATACTTGGTTCGCTCGTGAGCTTTGCATTCACTTAGCCTCTCAAATTTACCTTCGTGTGGTGATTTCCATGTGTTATTGTGATTTACAAATCGTCAAAACCAAAATTTTACACATTCACTATATCTTTTTTCGACATTATTATACTTGAAACAATTTAGGGTGGTTGTGAGTTTTTGGATAGCCACTTTCTAGAGAGGCATGGATGGTCTTGAAGATGGAAAGAGTTTTCAACATCCTAGTTTTCTGTATATGCTCATTTAGGCAAATGATCAAATTGCTTCCACTCACAATAAAGAAGAAGTTACAGAAAAAAGAAACTCCATAGGAAGATTATGGAACAATGCAACATTTTTTTAGCTTGACAAGTTTGAAGAAAAATACTAGGAGTTTAATAAGAAACCAATGAAGAAGCAAAACTATGAAGCTTTTCTTGCAGCTATGAAAACTCACTTTCCAAGTAATGTGCAATGTACATGGGGACAATGCAAGGACAAATTCAATAAAATGAAGGACAAGTATAATGTGAAGAAAAAGAAAATCAACATCACATGTGCTCCACAACCATGGTACAAAAGATTCAATTGTTTATTTGATGGTATTGCCAAAATAGTTGGGATATCCAAAGGTGTTGATTAAGGTGTTCACATTGTTCATAGAGAGTCTAAGATTTTGAATCTTTTTGATGAAGATGAAAGTTATAATCTTGAAGTTCAAGAGAGGCCTACATTTCATGAAATGCAAACTCCCGCATTTGAAAATGGAGTTCTACCTCCAACATTTAGTTTTGATACACCAAGGACCAGGGGCATGCAAATTGCATGGTGTCCAAGGTCAACCAAAGAAGAAATGGGAAAAAAAAATTTTAAATGGATGTACAATTTGGTGCAATTGTTGCAATGAGGGAATTTTTAGTTAATGTGCAAGAAATCAAGAAATTCAAAATAGAGATGACTGGAATGATCACTTTACATATGTTACATAGTGGGAAAGAAAGTAGACAAATGGTTTTACAAAGTTAGCTACAATTGATAGTGACAATTTAATCACTTAGGATCATTCCCACTTTTGTGTTTCTAGAAAAAATGGACTTTAATTTTGATTTGTTTTGAATACCACAAGTTCATTAATAAAGATTTGATTATATTTACAAATTGAATGACAATTTGATATTCATTTTTCCTCATTTATTTCAACATCACAAAGTGGGGACCCCTTTGTATTGGTGCTATTTAAATACTTTCACAATACTTTTTCAAGATGTCCAAGGTTTAGTGCTTTGCTCATGTAAAATAGGCATTAAACAATTTAGATTGTATTGACTTAATTTTGGTATTGTTTCAATGATAATTGATGTAGCACCGTATTTGCATTGTATTTATATTGTTTGACATGTTGTATTCACATTATGTCCATATTATAATGATATTACATTAGTATTGTGATTGTATTGGATATGCATTTTTAATTATAAATGATACAATGTTGTTACAATATGGTTACAAACTCTACATTGTATTCATGTTGTCTATATTTTGTATTTATGTTATATTCATTTTTTTTCAAACATCATATTTGCATTGCATGTGCATTGTTGAACGTAGGGGATGCAATGTTGCAACAACATAGCTACAAACTAAATATTCAATATTGACTCAATGTTGTATTCTTGTTGCTTATGTTATTGTATATATGGTATAATCATACTTTTCCAACATTGTATTTGTATTGCTTGTGTGTTGTTGAAGGTAAGTGATGTAATGTTGCAATAACACAGTTGCAAATTGGATATTCAATAGTGAATCAATGTTGTATTCATGTTTATTATGATGTTGTAAATGTGTTATAAACACACCACAACAAAAACATTTAGAAATTGCATATGCACCATTGGTTGTAAAAGATATGATATTGCAACATGTTTATAAACTTTGTATTAGTATTGATTTAGTAAATGATAATCAATATTTGACAGTATTAATAAATAATGCTATTGGAGAATGTTCCACTGACTTAATTCACAGGCGCACCTCATATGGTTAAACAAAAATACAACTCCACTCATGGAATTACAAAATTTCTTGTACCTATAAGGCACCTCTGTGATGGTTTAAAACATATTCCACCTTGTTTCAAACCTCAGCTGCAATTTGCTCAGCAAGCTACATGGTTCGTGCACCAACTACCATTTCATCCAAAAATGAAATTTGGTTTAATTCACAAAATTTCAACATGTACACATAGTCACAATAAAAAAAACCAACTTATATTGCATTATTTTCTATAACAAGCTTTAGATATCCAAGGAACACATTAAGAAGCATGCCAATGAAATTCCAAAAGATCAATCCAATGATTACGTTGTCTACTCTGATAAATACACTTTCCATGATTTTTGCTCTAGATCTTAATATAGTTGCATGTAATGAATGCAACATCTTCCCAAGTATAGGATTTTTAATTTATCCAATATTGCCGCATCCACCAACTTTGTTGGGTTGCAAGCTGCATCATTAGTCAATCATTTCAGCAAAAATGTTGAGAAAAAACCAATTAGCATGATACACATAATATGTCACCTATTGGTTAGCTACTTTGACTAACTATCAATAGGTGAAAGTACTGCATGTGAGTCACAAGGAGCAAACCTTCCCAAGGGTATAAGGGAGGATAATGAATTGAATGGCAAGCAACCACCATAGATTCAGTTTTTTTGCCCTTATGATTTGCAATTCCAACTCCTTGTTAATTTCAAGTTGATCATCCATTCTATGCAGTCAAAACACCAACGATAAGGTCAAGATTCATTGTACACTCTCCAAGTAGCAGCTAACCATTGTAAAGTTGAATTCAATACACCACAAACCTAACATGGAAAAAAAATTCCCATGGAAAATTTCACCATAAAAACTACTCTTAGGAGGCATTTTTTTCTTCATGTGAAACTCAAAAAGGACTAACCAAATCATATTTTTGGAACCCTTCTTGTTGGTCTTAGCTTGGTTGTGTTCCAGTTCAAGTGCTTTCATCTTGTTCTTATATGTTGGTGTTTGCTTCACCATGTCCACAATCTGTAGAAACATGATTTCAACATTCCATATATAAGATTTTGCAATGTTGGGGGAGTTTCTAGCCATCTATATTGCATTAGTTCTAAAGCACCTTTAGATTCAAATCCAACAAATTGAATAGAGAGCATGACATGTCTTTAACCCCAAACCTGAAATGAAGAACTGAATGGTGTCTACTACTACCTGTCCATCTCACCTTATTCTTTGGTTTCCCCCCACTTAGTTCACAATAGATAGTGAAAGCACTATGGATCCCTTCTATTTGAAGGTATAAGTTGAAAGAAGCAGTTACATACGTGCTTATAATGGAGATTTTCATTCAAGTATTAGAATCCAGATAAAACAATCAACAAACCAACCAAAATTGTTCGCAAATCCTAATATCCAACCAAAGGCATGTATTGTCACTGAGAAAAGGTAGTAGGTGAAACACAAAATAGAACCCTTTTAGTGAAAATTGACGAAGCAGTTGCAACAAGTATTAAAAAAAAAACCTAATCTCATCAGAGTAGTAATGTTCCCTATCCTCCTAACTTTTGCACTTTGACATCTTGTGTCAATCATACATTATCTTTGAAAGTTCATGATATGCAAAGAAAGTGTAGAACTTGTAATGAAGCTTCACAATATTGGGCAGTGATGAAGCCAACATGTTCAGCAACAAATAAAGTTCTTTTTTTTGCAACAATCTTAGATTATAAAGAGTGCAAGTTGACTTGGAACAAAATTATGACTCACTTGATTGCATCAAAAGATGCATCCATGAAGACATTCATTTGTTTGTTAGTACACAACTTCATTAGCTTGCATTCGATCCTACCTCGATAGTATTCTACCACCCACAGAAGCTTAACCTGTCATGAGCTGACAAATAACAACATAAACTCAACAATTAACACCTTGATGCATAGTGGAAGAAAAGGATATGTACCTTTGGATGAACTAAAAGGACAGGGGCAACATCAGCCTAGCCATGACTAATGAAGGACATGAGAAGGTACAAGTTACATGCTACCAATGTGGCATGTATCACTACCATGAAGCTTCCACCTCAACCATCCTACTCCAAATTGAGGATTTTACATGAGAATACCACAATAAACATCCTATCATCAACGAAAAAAATATGCCCCATGATGAACTAAAATGTGACTATACAAAACTAGGTTAAAAGAAACCCATGAATGTGCTCAATCCCTTCAAATCCATGTTCCATGTTTGTTAAAACCGCAAGCATGCATGTTATCAAATCAATGACCTACATTTTAATCTTCACTTGAAAGAACACGTACAGTATAGAATCCCCAATAAGTGATTTCATGAAGTCTAATAACATAGCAAAGCTTTAATATCCAACATAGCTTTACATGACCTTTAGTAGTTACATGAAAACTTGATTCACCCATCAACTGCTAACACGATCTATTCCAGAAAGCAGACCACTAACAATTTGCCAAGCAATAGATCACTCATTAATGGATGACCCAAAGTAGTTAGCACCCGAGGTTTCTTCTACCATTGTTTGAGCATTTGAAATGGCAAGTACACACTTGCCCCAACTTAAGGCGGTGTGATGCCACAATGTCGAAGAAGTGTAGCAGTCACACTACACGTAACCATTATCGTAATCGTGGCTCTGCACCACTTCACACCACACATGCCATCAAATGCAAAGGTAGGCAATTTGCCAATTGCTCCACATCCATCTATACCACATCCAACACATGGGGATCATCACCTCACTGCCAACTTTGTGAAGTTTTGTATTGTTTGTTTCATCACATTTTCACAATTTGGGAAATTGGTAAAAGAAATAATCAATTAATTAAATAAATAAATGTGGCGATACAAAACATCCTATAGCAAGATGATCCACACGTGTAGAAGGAACTAGAAGCTCTACAATCGTTCCCTCTATGGAAATGCTAATCTTGCTTTGCAGGTATTGTAGTAACTCCTCACTAAACTTATAGCTAACATTTCATGAGTGCACTAGATTAGAATCCAAAAACTCTTGTGAGATAATAACACCTACAATCTGATCAGAGAGAGTAAAAACAACAAAAACCCATTAGAGTTAACCTCAACATCATTGCATTACAAATCATGTGATTTAAAAATTCAATCTACTACAACAAAGATACGAGAAAATCCTAGCCTCAACCATGAAATCCTTATCAAAAAAAAAAAAATGGCACCTAAGGTACCACAAATCTTCCTTAAAACAAATGGTGAATGATGTTTATTGTGTAATTGCTATCTCCAAAATCATACCAAATATGACTGAGAAGTATGTTTCATTGTGAGCATGTAGAAAACCAATTGTTGATGGAGCCAAGCAACTAGGGCATAAAGTATTGCACCTTACAAGAACACCACTGCAATGCTTGGCATTCTAGAGGTTTCCAAAAGGTGTTGGGTTCATTCTAAATGACTTTTTCTTCAAATTGATTTTGATTTTTACAAAGAAAAAATGCTGACAAAGTGAAAATGTAAGGGGTATTGCTTCTGCTAAACTTGTGCATGTAAGCTATCACTTACTTTTGTAACAATTCAAAAATAGAAAGATTAAATTTGGAAACTTGTGGCTAAGCCTGCACTATGCGTTCTTGACAATGACAAAAATGAAAGGAAAAATCCCTTTAGAAAAAAAGGAAATGTATGGTAGTCAAGAAGGATAAGTTCTTACAAAATTCAATCAATGAAGACACAACAACATCAAAATGCCAATATTGGTGCTAGTAGTATTTTGCGGGCAGTTGCATCTGATGCAAAAACAAAGTTTCCAAAATTAGCAACCACAATAGACAATTTCTTTTGTCCATGGCAAACTTTTAGCAAAGTTTCTATGGCCTTGAAATCCAAGAAACAATGAGAAAAAACTCATGGGTTGTTGAAAGGTTTATGTTATACCTTTAGTGTGGGAAGTTTTGTTCCATTTGATGATGCCAAATTCACAAACTGCAAAATAAAGGACACCCCCCATAGAGCATCAGACCACATCAAACACTTCTCCTCACCATTGTTCATGTTGGAAAACCAAAACCCAAGGATGATAAATGAAAAAGGAGAAGGAAAAGAAGTTACAGGCACAAGATGAAATTCTTTAAGAAGAAGGCTGCAAGTAAAAGAAAAAATTCCATCATTCGCACCTACAAAGATGGATGATGATGTCAATTTCAGGTGCTTACTACAATTTCTCAACACCCATGCCAAGTTCGATGATAACCAGGAAATTATTGGAGGAAGGTTCAAACACAGGTACTACTGGAGTACCTTGAACATCATACTTTTGTGCATCTTTACGAGCAGGCACTCCTGGCTATTATAGAATAGAACATTGGGTGTCCATTCCCACACTTGCTGCAAGAAGACTTGACATGGAAGTCTTAGTGAGTTGTTGGTGACTACAAATTCAATTCCTTGGAGATAGTTCAATAGTACCGAAGACAATGATTAGTCTTATGCTAGGGTTGTTTTTGCATGGTGAGCAACACTTTGCCATCATCCATCTTTGTCAACATCCACACTTGCACCAACACATCCACACATGACTTCCCAATGTACTACAAAGTTTGCATTGTTTGTTGTTATGATGTCGAGCCATGATGATGATGATCCAACTTCCCTATTGCTATTGTTGTTCTTAAGCTTACTACCCTTGTCACTTGCTTCACAACTTGGCTTTTGGCCTCCTTTTTTCTTCAATGATGAAGAAGATGTGACCAAATTCTCCAATGTTTTCTTGTAACAGAGAAGGTTGGAATTGTGCCATAGCTGAATTCTAGCTCTTCCTACCTCATAAGTGAGGTGAGGCGATGGGATTAGATGACCTAATGGCCAAAAAACATTTGCAGGTGGCGAACATCCTGCTTACAAATTGGCAAAGTTGTTGTTGTTGTTGTTACTATAGAGGTGTTGGTGATGGCCTAAAAAGCTGAAGGCAAATTTAGCAACAATAGCAAGGCTATTATAGTTGTTGAGCTGATGTTTTACTATAATCTGTTCATTGCATAAGAGAATTTCCATATTCATCAATTCTACCAAAACCATATCATCTACCTTGAACTTAGGATGGTAAAGATTTTTCTCTTGAGTTTTGCTCAACCTAGATGTTGTCACCATCATCATTTGTTGGTGCAAAGGTGGCAGATTCAAGGCTATCAACTATGTTGCAACCCATTTCGACTACTCCTACTCCTCTTGTTGCCTCAAGTAATAGGTAGCAGTGATTTGATTCATAAACACGTCCATTCTCCTCCCAAGCCACGAATCTTTAGATTACATCCTTCTTCATAATCTCCAAGACTATGATTTTGGGCCTTTCTATATCTCTAAATAGAAGAAACTCCTAATTCCCTCATAACTTACAATCGATTTTGTTGGGGATCATGATCTCCCATGAATCTCCTCATAACACAAAACGAATTTTCTTGGGATCATCATCAGATAGAAATTCTAAATTCCTTCACAACCCAAAACAAATTCTCTTGCAAATTATCAACTCCCATGAATCTCCTAATGACCCAAAACAAATTTTCTTGAGGAACATCAGCTCCTAACAACCCAAAATAGATTATTTTGGGGATCATCAGCTCCCACAAATCTCTTCACAACCCAAAATAGATTCCCTTGGGGATCATCATTAACTTAGGATTTGTGACACACCCATGAAAAGTCCCTCCTCCTCCAACCCAAACCTCTACCACCAAAACCAACTTGGTCATGGTTGTCACCTGTCAAGCTGCTACAGTCCCTAACAAACTCAACAACATAGTTGAATGGGTTGAAATCCTTTGACCACCCAAGGTTCTTGAATCTTTACTAATGAACTTATTGTTTGAAGCTCGCCCATCTTCATCCCTTGTAGCCATAATTTTAGCTTATTTTTCACGCTACCCATAAGCACCAGTTGGAATTTGCCCATCTATGGTATCTATAGCCATAGTTATTCCTTGCTCTTCTTTGTTTTTTACAACAACAATAGGAGTTGCCATGTTTTTATTCCTTGTATTTATAGTTTTTCTTATGCCCCATACTTACAATTGGCACAATAATGGAACAATTAAAATTTGCAACATTGGGTGGAGCAACAACAACAACAATTACCACAACACTAGCCAGCAAGCCCATTCCGAAGTTATCTTCAAATGCATACAAAGTTGTAGAACATTGTACCTCTCCACCAATGAGGTTATTGTCCACTTTGTAAACCCTAAAAGCCTTCAAAAGCTCCTATGTGATCCCTCCATCAAATGATAAAATAGAATATACACTCTTGGGAAAACGATATTTGTTGTTTGCTTCAGCATCCAACATGTCAATGTCCTTTAACCAAATAATGCACAAATTCATGGCTACACCTGATAAGATGTTAAGACCACATTCCATGCCCTGCAACACATGATACAACTTTGAATCATTAGACCATTGTACTACATCTAAATGTACATTCAAGTCAATGTATGAACATTTGGGACATTATATATAACATTTATTTGACATTTGGGAGTTCACCTTGTCCAAAGCAGTCACTCATTGAAGAGGTGCTTCAAACCCATCCATGTTTCTAACAACTCTTCGTAGTGTTTGAAGCCAAAGGTTGTGTTTGGCAATGTGGCCCATGTAATTTCGATGATTGCTCCCTCGATAGGCTTGTTTAAAAAGGACTATGTGGAGGTGTTCATACATATTAACACTATATTCAAAAGGAAATATAGTTCAACGAATAGAATCTATGTAATGCGTCATTGCATGGACTTTGACCAAGTTAAATTCGGATCTTTGCCATGAAGACAATGAACTCAGTGCTATGCACAAGGCATCATATGAAATTGGAAAGATAAGTTTGCATGATTTCTATTCAGACATTTCAATTCACCATGATCATCATATGGCAAACATCATCTAGTTCAAAAGAATTGAATTTTGACTTATTCCTACATTAGAAGGCCCAATTTCCTCAATGTTTCTTCAGTGTATTCCTTAGTGCGACATGTTATTTCATACCATTGGAGAAACTTCACAAGTGTTTGGATTATGTCTTGAGAATATAGGCCAACCAAACACAACACAATCACCTAGAACATCCAACATCCAAACTTGGTTGAATGCAATGGACTCCCCTTAAACAACACTTTGAAAACTAACATGTTCATGAAAACAACAAGGCCATGCAAGTTTCATGGCAACCACAATTAACCCTTCAAGATTCAAAATGCTCCCACAATAATGTTGACCAAGTGTGGAATTGAAAGTACGTGCATTACATATCGGTGTTCAAAGGTAGCAAAATTCACATTTGAAGAAAAATACCTACCCTTGTCGGTTCCAAGAATTTGGAATGATGGGTACCTTTATTGTTTTTTAATGTGAAAGAGGCATTGATCTAGGCTTGAGAGAATTTCGGATTTTACGGAAGCCAAAGCAATTCCTTGTAGTATGTCAATAATCGTCTTAAAAACACCTAAATCTGCTTGGTGAAGCATATCCACATGGATTGCTTTATAAGGATTGCCCCATTCTATTTCTCCACCATTAAATCCCCAAAGGGCACACTGCTATAAACCACAGTGGTTAATGCCAATTACACATACTAGTGTGAACCTGGTGCATAATGCACCCGTCGAGCTCCCCCCCGCTCGGTCCTTCCTCGCCCGTGCCCCC
>Ga0116227_10008072_pt1 | contig 20088 bp, 16 predicted proteins | sample S1TSphgellanicum_FD_89693 | JGI IMG/M metagenome (GOLD analysis project Ga0116227, IMG submission 89693) | Host-associated microbial communities from peat moss isolated from Minnesota, USA - S1T2_Fb - Sphagnum magellanicum MG | ecosystem: Host-associated > Plants > Peat moss > Unclassified...
AAATTGATTGAAAATGTTGGCTTGGAAATGGCTCAAAGTTCACAATGGCAGGAACAAATTCTCGAAACGCCGCAAGTTTTGGGAGTAGATAATTTTGAGGATCGGGGTTTGATCGTTCGGGTCTGGATTAAAACACAGCCCCTCAAGCAATGGGCGATCGCACGGGAGTATCGCCGTCGCCTGAAAATTGCTTTTGACCAAGCGAAAATTCCCATTCATTTGCCTTGACAAGTAATTTTTAAGAAGGCAGAAGTACGAAGGCAGAGGGCAGAAGGAATCCCTATAAATAAATTCAAAGGATGAGCGCAAGGACGTAGTATTTAAGAGCGCCCTTCGGGTTCACCAGTCGCCTACAGAGGGAGACCCTCCTGCAGCGCTGGTTCACTGCGCGTCTCGAAATACATATTTTCTTTGTTTTTCATCAATGAATTTAGGGGCTTCAAAAGAAAGTGGCCGAAGAGCAGACCATTAAATTTCTTTCCTTCTGCCATCTGCCATCTGCCCTCTGCCTTTCTTCGGTGACGCACCTACACCGACTGCTTGCAGTACGGTGTGGGCTGCTGAATACCAACAAGGAAGGATATCCACAACTTTCTCCCTTGGTACTAGAGAGTCGGTCCAGTAGAAGTAGTTGACGTAAAATGCAAAATATGGGTGTTGTTCAAATCGAACATTTAGGCTCTCTGTTTTAATGCGAGCGCCAAAAACTCGACCTAAATATTTAGCCCAAGATAGGCGTCTTATCTACATACATTTCGGTTTTTGTCAACATATATTAGTGGAACGGCTCTCTAGCCATCAGTACCATTTCTTTTTGGTGGGGGATTTTAGAGGTGAGATATTTTAGACTTTAGAAACAGGTAAGCCGTTAGAGCAGAACTCCAACGGCTAAACAACAAAAGTACACATGACAGACACTAACGAAGCGAGATATTCTACCAAGTTTCCCTAGTATAACCCAATCAGTGCAATGCGATCAAGCGATACAAAAGATGAACAAATATTAGTCATTGAAAATTCGGTAAACTGTAGCTTCACCCACATCTGTATATTTATTCATCCAGCATTGTGGAAAGAGCGCCGCTGCACCATCGTCCTAGCAGCTAATGAGCGCCGGATTATTATGTAGGGGTAATTCCGGATGCTCTAAAACTAGAAGCAACTCCGAGGCAATGGCCTCCGTTAATCGTTTTCGTTCATCCAACTGTTCGTAACCACTTTTTGTATCGAACAGTTTCCCTTTATTGTCTCGCTTGGTAGTCGAAGGCATCATTTTCGTTGACAGTTAAGGGGAAGACTATAGCCCAATACGGTTGAGTTAAGGCTATGCGGTGTTAAGGATCAGGAAAACGGGAGGATGAGTTTGTTTTCCAGTACCTCTGTGTTTTACTGCGGATCTCCTAACTTTGCAAAAGTGAGAAAGCTCTCTTAGGCATTGCGTCTCCCTAATATAGTACATATGTACTATATTAGAGGAGTCGCGACCACAAAGCCTGCTTAGATGTAAAAAGGCTCTGTGACAGCCTTCTGGAGGATTGATTCAATGGTTTATCCGATGATTAAGCACTACATTCTCAGCCTCAATCCGACTGCTAAGCACGAATGGGATCGGTGTATCTTACGTGACCCACTGACTGCTAAACGCCCAGATATTGCCAAAATAATTGCTGAAGCGCTTGGTGCTAATACAGGCAGTTATTTGGTGAGTGTGAATATCGAAGTTAAAGTTTTAGAGCAAGCAGCCGTGCCTCACATTGAACAGCTTTCGCTGAATATTCCAGAGATGACGGTTCAACCTCAACTGAGGGAAGCGGCGTAGTGGGCAAAGGGCAAAGGGCAAAGGGCAAAGGGCAAAGGGCAAAGGGCAAGGGGCAATGGGTAATGGAAGAGTAGAAGACTGGAAGACTGAAATGAACAATTCCCCATGCCCCATTTTCAAGACAGCCGCATGAGTAGTTGAGCTATTTGCTGGTTAATATTTGCCACATCAAAACGCTGGCTGGCTATAGTACGGGCCTGATTGGCTATTGCGGCAGTCTTCTCTTGCTCATTCAGACACGTGATGATAACTTGTGCAAGTTCTTGAGGATTTCCTGGTGTAACAAGAAAACCATTTATACCCTGTTCTACTAATTCTATTGCACCACCCGCTTTCGCTGCTACCACTCTTCGTCCACAGAGCATAGCCTCCACAATCACTCTGCCAAAAGGTTCTGGGGAAGTGGAGGTATGTGCTACCAAGTCACAAGCTGCCATTAACAAAGGAATATCTGAACGAAATCCTAAAAATTTCACCCTTGTTTCTATTTCCAGTGTTTTCACCTGATCGTGTAAACGTTGAACATAATCTTGTTCGCCAAATAATGCATCGCCAACTAAAATTACTGTCACTTCTTCAGGACATTGTGCCAGTGCTTCTATTAAGATATGCTGCCCTTTCCAAGGTGCAAGACGACTGAAGTGTCCCACGACAAACTGTCCGTTTAGTCCCAGTTTCTGTCTGATTTGACTAACTTCAGACTCACGGCTGTGATAGATTTTTGGGTCAAAGCCATTGTAAACCACTTCAGTAATTTCTGAGCGTCCTCCCGCTTCCACAAAGGCGGTTTTACTAGCTTGGGAATTCGCTAGGACTAGTGATGCAAAACGATTGGCGCTAGTTACAGCAATCCGACGGTTAGTTCGGCTAAAATGCTCTAAGGAAAGAATATCATGCAGATGATAAACCAGAGGACGGCGGGTGAAAAAACTAGCCATTGCACCGACCACCAATGCTTTTTGTGTGTTGGCGTAGATTACATCGTAATTTTGAGCGAGTTGCACGACTTTAGCAATCAAAGGCGCAAGTTGCACCAGACTGCCTAATCCTTGTGCCAAGCTGCTTTCTTTGCGGACTTGGATTTGACCAGTTGTCAGAACTTCAACTGGAATTTGATTTTCTTCTAGTAAATTTTTAAAAGAACCATCTGCAAACAAACCGACTAAACAGCGCTCGCGATAGGGTTTGGCGATATCTACCAAGCACAGTTCCGCACCGCCGGGTTTACCGCTTTGATCTAAAAAGAGAATTTTCATGGAAATCTGTTCAGGCTAATAGAACTTTCCGCACATCCTGAGCTATTTTATGCCAGTCGAAGTTATCGATCGCATAATGACGGCAGGCTTCTGGTGAAGGCATAGGCACGTGTCCTAGCAGCACCTGTTCTAATCTTTCAGCGATCGCTGAGACTTCGATTGAGGAAGTAATTAAATCTGGGGAGAATGGTTGTAAAATTTCTGGCATTCCACCAACAGGAGTACACAAGACGGGAGTTCCACAGGCGAGAGATTCCACCACGGCTAAACCAAATCCTTCAAAAGACTGACTAGGCATGACAGTCAGGTCAGCAGCTTGGTAAGCTATGGGCAATTGGTCATCAGGTAGAAACCCTAAGAATTTAACGTGGTCATTTAGTCCTAATTCTGTAGCCTGTTGTTTTAGTTCAGTTTCTAGTGGTCCACGACCGCCGATCGCCAACCAAACATCAGGAATTCGCTGCTTAAGTGTAGTAAGGGTATTCAACAATTTGTCCACTCCCACTCGATAAACTAAGCGACGGGATGTGAATAAAATCGGACGATCTAAGGGCCAGCCTAGCTGTTTGCGGCAAGATTGAGGTGATAAGGTTGCTTGAAACCTATTGATATCAACTCCACCAGGGATAATGTGAATTTTCTCCCAAGGAATTTGATATTGTTGGTGCAAAATTTGGCCAAATGCTTTGCTGAGGACGATGAAGCGATCACAACGTTTATAGGTTCTTTTTTCTATCAGCCAGTACTTGAGAAAAATACTTAGTTTCTGCTCAACGACCTCCTGTTCACTCTCGGATGCCCAAGGACCATGAAAGTTAAAGGTCACGGGCACTTCCTTTGGTAGAAGATCCAAAATTGGAAAGCTGTATAATGCAAAATGCAGATTAATTGCATCTGGTTTGCCTAGTCTGGTTTTTCGGAAGTTTTCGCGAATAGACCATAGTCGTCGGTAGATTGGCATATCTGGCGAAGCCAAGTTAGTCAGTTTAATTGGCAAATTGGTTTCAGCTTCTGGTAGACCGACTCCACATACTTCTACCTGGTCTTGATTTGCTGCTAGTTTCTTTGTCAGTTCATAAATATACCGTTCTAGTCCTCCGGGTGTTTTGGGAAACCACCCTAATCCTATGCAGATAATAGATGCAGATGCTGAAGCAGAGTTATTTTTGCTACGTTCCACTTGTATTTTTCCTTATATATGCTGGTTGTCAGGGAGCATATCAATGAGTGTATCCAAAACCTGAGCATAGTATACGGCAGTTGCAGTGGCGAGAAGGAAACTCTATATACGTGTGATGAGTGTGGGCGTATATTTGCATAATTGAGATGCTTCTCGTTGTCAATCTATTGGCTTCTACACCAAGATCAATAGCTTTCTGGTGTAGCGGTTTTAACGTGTATTTTTAACATCCCTGTTGTCAGTAGAGGTGAAAAAACCTTTTAAAAGTGGGATTACGGGCATAAATCTATTTGTATAAAGGTTAATCAGTATTAAATATTGATGTATGTAAATCAACTTTTCCTCGTAAAAAACAACTTGAGATTATTTGTGTAAATCAGGTTTTTTTTTGGAAAATATCTTATTTTTTAATGAAGATTATGTAAGAATATTTTTTCCCAATGAAAAATTTGTATAATATCTGATGTGATTAACTTTGATGTAAAAATACTCATTATTATAATTTAACCCTATCTAGACAAGTGTATTTCATCATGCGTTGATTAATCTAAATTTGGATTGAAAATCACATAAATCCTCCCCCAGTCATAGTTGTACTCAACTTGGTAAGGGACTCCCGCAAAGACATGTAGAAAAAACAAATGCGCCATCAACATATAAATAAATTATTTCATCCAGAACAATTTCAGATGGGGAATGGAAAATCTTTCAAGTTTATACTCAGCTTGATTGCCGGAGTGATGACTGCGATTGTAATTGCAATGTACTTGACCCCAAGAGTTGCTCCAGCCTTAAACACTTACACAACATCTTGGATCGGTAATACATTTGGCGGTGGCAACAAGTGGGTGCAAATCCACGTTAGTGGTATGTACGTTTCTCCTGATGGCACAGTTTATCTAAATAGCCCGTGGGATGAAGGGGGTCGGGAGGCCGGAATTTACAAAAACGGAGATGTCATTGGCATGGCCGATGACCTACATGGATGGGCAAGGCTTGGCGGAGTTGCGATCACAGCGGATCAGAAATATATTTACGTAGCGATGCAACAGTCTCAAAGCGGAAATGCAGGAGAGGATTATCCGCCATCAGGGACAACTTGGCATTGCGTTAGACGCTACAACTTGTCGGGAAAGCCAGCGCCGTTTACTGGAGGACGTGGCTGGGATAAAAGCATGTTAATTGTCAACACTAAAAGTGAAGTTACTGGATTAGCAACTGCGGGAAAGCAGTTGTATGTGAGCGATCCGGCAGACAACCGAGTTCGTGTCTACAATGCCGACACAATGCAGGAACTACGTAACTTTTCTGTGAAGCGTCCAGGGCAGATAGCCTTAGATCGACAAGGAAATTTGTGGATTATTCAAACCAAAAATGGCAACACTCCTGCCAGGATTGTACACTATTCAAAACAAGGTCATCTCTTGCCTGAGGTGATTAAGGATGTTGCTGATCCAACGGCAATCGCAGTCAATAATCAAGGCAAACTTTTGGTAACAGACAATGGACGACGTCAGCAAGTACTAATTTACAACATCACAACGACACCAGTACTCTTGAGCACTTTTGGCATCAAAGGCGGTATTTATGCAGGTACTCCTGGTGAAGTCAAAGATTGGAAATTTTCTGGGCTTGCTGGAGTGGGTACAGATGCAGGAGGCAATATCTATATAGCCAACGATGGTTTCAACCAATCGGGGGTAGATTTGCGTAAATTTTCTCCATCAGGAGAGTTACAGTGGCGGTTACTAGGTTTGCAATTTGTCGATAACGCTGATGTAGATCCAACAACAGATGGAGTGCATGTATTTACCAAGCATGAACACTTTGTGATGGATTACCGAAAGCCTGCCGGGAAGCAATGGACTTACAAGGGTTACACTGTAAATGCTTTCAAATATCCTCAAGATCCACGGCTACATACATCACCAGATGCACCCTGGTTTCGCTACATCAAGGGCAAGCCCTTTTTGTTCCTAACAGAGATGTACGCAAACCACTTACAAATTTATCGTTTCCAGAAAGCTACGGATGGGGAAATTGCTATCCCTTCTGGAATGTTTGTGACTAGCACGGCAGACGGGAAACCAATTTTATCAGGCGATTGGCCACCAAATCAACCTGCCTCAGGAGAGTGGATCTGGCGCGATAGTAATGGGAACGGTGCTTTTGAGCAAGGTGAATACGATAGCAGCAAAGATTATCCTTACATAGGGGGATGGTGGGTAGATAGCAAAGGCGATGTGTGGAAAACGTTGAGAACTGAAGATGGGATTCGGCGTTATCCTTTACAGGGATTGGATGCCAAGGGCAACCCCATCTACACTTATAAGTCAATGGAAAAGCAAAAGACTCCTAGCATATTTACTGATCTGCGACGGATTGAGTATTATCCTACGACGGATACTATGTATTTGTCAGGCTTCACCAAAGAACATCCCGAGGTCGATGACGATACTGGAATTGTTGGGTCTGAGATTGCACGTTTTGACAATTGGAACAAGGGAAATCGTACTCCCCGTTGGCGGATAGTAGTTCCCCACGACACGACTGGAAAGCGTGAAGTGGAAACAGCAGCGATGAGTGTAGCGGGAGACTATGTGTTCACCGCGACAGTGAAAAATACAGAGGTATACGTCTATAAGGCGGCGACGGGAGTGCAAGTACAAAAGTTCAAACCTGGTCCAGAAGTTGCCGGACAAAGTGGTTGGATTGATATACCCTATGGCATCCGCGCTTTTCGCCGTTCAAATGGTGAATACCTAGTGTTTGCTGAGGAAGATGAAAAAGGAAAGGTGATTATGTATCGGCTACCAAAGTAGGGGGCTTCCAAATCAAAAAATATCCAATTCCCCCTATAGTTGATTGTTAACCAACTGTTAACAGTCAACTATATGCCTAAATCATACGAGCGTTATCCAAAGTTTTGTTTGTGCAATTTTAGACATTCTAATGATTAGTGATTAGGCGTTTTTACACATAAAGCTCGGGGTCTTCAACCAAAGGCTGTATGTCAATTTTTTACATCTAAAAATAAAAAACCGCTCATTTTAAAGTTATTGTAAAAGTTGTATTTTGATTAGAGTTTGAGAGTAGCAATAGTTATTTATACAGGTTACTATGAAAAGGTGACGTAACAGATTTTACAGATAAAAGCGCAGATGGAGCGGAGGAGTTTTGCTCAAAGTTATTGTTTCAAATCATGTTATCGTAAATTTTGTATATACTTATAAAGTTGAAAACCGATGTTAACAATGACTTTAGCTATAGCAATCCTAAATGATTTACAAACACCTCTTCCTTGTCCCCCTTGTTCGGATCTCAAATAAGAACTGATGATCCTGAAACCATGGAACCGTTGTGTGTAAAGTTGAAGTTACGGCTAAAGCCTGCTAGTAATCGTAAATGTAAACAATAAATAGAAGGAGAAAACTAAAGTGCGTATACTCCATATTTCCAATCATGTAAAAGAAATTGGTAACGGTATAGTCAACGTAGCAGTAGACTTAGCGTGTTTACAAGCAAAAGATGGCCACAATGTTGCCATAGCATCTGCTGGAGGCGAATATGAGACATTATTGAAATCCTACGGGATTAGCACTTTCAGTTAGATCAATCAAGGACATCGCTGAACATTATCAAAGCTACATGGAAATATTGGAAGATTATACAAGCGTTTCAGCCAGATATTGTCCATGCACATATGATGACAGGAGCTGTACTAGCGTGGGTTTTTAAATTCAGTGAGAAATATGCTTTTGTGGCTACTGTACACAATGCATTCCAACAGAGTGCAGTGCTGATGGGTCTGGGGGATGTGGTAATTGTAGTCAGTCAAGCAGTAGGCAAATTAATGTCACAGCGCGGTATCCCAAACAAAAAGATCAGAGTCGTATCAAACGGAACATTAGGAAGTCCTCGCAATCAGAATCGGAGAGAGTGTTCTCCAAAACCCTTACAGCATCCTGCTATTACTACAGTATCAGGAATGTATCGGCGTAAAGGGATTGGCGAACTGATTGATGGCTTTGCTAAAATTGCAGAAGCATTTCCAGATGCTCATCTGTATTTAGTTGGAAATGGACCTGATCGGGAGTCATTGGAAAAGCAAGCGCTGGAAACAGGTTTTGTTTCTCGTATCCATTTCGAGGGTTTCCAACCCGAACCTAAAAGCTACTTGCTAGCTAGTGATATTTTCGTATTAGTTTCCTACTTTGACTCTTCCCCGTTGGTGATTCCAGAAGCACGAGAAGTAGGCTGTGCAATTATTGGCTCAAATGTTGATGGTATTCCTGAAGCCTTAGATGATGGAGAGGCTGGCATTCTCGTCCCAGCAAAAGACAGTCATACCTTAGCAGCAACTTTGAAGGATTTGCTCAGCGATCCGCAGCAACTACAATTGTGGAGAAAACAAGCATCTCAAAACTTAGAACGACTAAATGCTGCTCGTGTCCATAGAGAAACACTAGCTGTCTATTACGAGTTAGTCCCTAATTATAGATATGGTAAAGTTGAGTCTGGCAATTGTCAGGCATAAGTTGCGGAAACCCACATTATTGTTTATAGATTGAATCATGCATTTTCTTGTTACTGGCGGAAGTGGTTTTATTGGCTCTCATCTTACAGAGAAACTGATATCAGAAGGACACCGTGTAACTGTAGTTGATAATTTGACAACTGGCAATTTACAAAACCTGCCTCTGCAACATCCTAATCTAACGTTTTTGGAAAAAAATCTCCTAGAGACTCAAGCACAAAATTTTCCTGATAGGATTGATGGGATCGCTCATTTAGCGGCTACCCCATCGGTTACTGAATCTTGGTTACGACCGATGGAAACCCATCAGAATAATCTGTCTGCAATGATAAAAGTGCTTGAATTGTGTCGGACGCTAAAAATTCCTAAGCTGGTCTTTGCAAGTTCTGCTGCTGTGTATGGCGACAAAATACCTCTACCAGTATTAGAAAAGCAGCCTCCCAATCCTATTTCTCCTTACGGGTTACAGAAATTGGTGAGTGAACAATATGCTGCCCTTTTTGCTCAACAATTCGACTTATCATTTATTGGCTTACGCCTATTCAATGTATTTGGACCTCGACAAGTACCTAATTCTCAATACTCTGGAGTCATTTCCATATTTGTTGCAGCAATGCAGCAAGGTTTACCTATTACAGTTTATGGTGATGGAAGTCAGACACGAGATTTTGTGTTTGTTCAAGATGTGGCGAGTGCCTTTGCTAAAGCCTTAGTGACCCCTATTTTTCCTGGATTAGCTTCAACTTGTAACGTAGGCACAGGGAAATCAACTTCGATTATTCAGCTTCTCAATATTATGAGAGCTTATTTTCCCTCTTGGAAATTGGAACTTAGCTTTGCACCTCCTCGTTCTGGAGATATTCTACATTCTCAAGCTGACATATCCCAAGCCTCATCAGTTTTAAGTTTTACACCTCAATGGTCGATAGAAGATGGTTTGAGACTTTTAATCGAACATGGGAATTTAAAAACTATATCTTCATCTTCGTATTAAAGTAATCAGATTTTATTACATGAGTTTACTGAAAAAAAAAATAAAAGATCTCCATTTTTTACTCGTTAATAGTTTGCCGATTTCAATAGCGAGAAGGCTACCGCTAGGTGGAGTAACTAAAAAGGCGAGGTGGTCAATTGGAATTTATGCAGGTCAATCTCCTGTTGAGTTGACAAGTTATAAGCGTGTAAAAAATCCTGTATTGACTCGTCGCGATGTATCGGATGTAAGAGCTGCGTTTGTTGCAGATCCTTTTATGCTTAAGGTTAAATCGACCTGGTTCATGTTCTTTGAAGTGTTGAATCAAAAGACACGTAGAGGAGAAATTGGATTTGCAACTAGTGAAGATGCAATGAAATGGAAGTATCAACAGGTCATACTTGCTGAACCATTTCACTTATCGTACCCATACGTTTTTGAGTGGATGGATGAGTACTACATGATTCCAGAGACTAATGAAGCAGGTGCGATTCGCCTATATAAAGCATCTAAATTCCCCCAAGAATGGTCTTTTGTGGGCAATCTTCTCAGTGGTTCTTTGTTTTTAGATGCTTCTATTTTTCGTTACGCCGACAAATGGTGGTTGTTTGCAGAAACTAATCCTCAACAAAAATTTGATACTCTCCGGTTATACTACGCAAATGAATTACTTGGTCCTTGGTTGGAACATCCAAAAAGTCCAATAGTACAAGACAATGCACATATTGCTAGACCAGGAGGTAGAGTTTTAGTAAGAGGTGATAGTATTATTCGATACACCCAAGATTGCCAGTATGACTACGGCACTCAGCTTAGAGCGTTTGAGATTACCGAATTGTCAACTACTAATTATCAAGAACAGGAAATTGAGAAAAGTTTAGTCCTCACACCCACTGGTTCTGGATGGAACGGCGCTGGTATGCATCACATTGATCCTCACTACATCAATAATGGAACATGGATTGCTTGCGTCGATGGCCGAGGCTAATACCGCTTCGCGGAAGTCAAAAGTCAAATAGACATCTCCGAAATAGAAGATGAACCCCTTATGCCGCAAGGGTCGATATCTAATTGTCACCAGATGTGTGAAGAAGGCAGCTATGCTAAGGGCAGCTATGTTGCACTCTTAGTGTGGGCTTCAGACCCACACAGCATGCGCGAGCCACCTTTTCGGAGATGCTTTCTTGGGGGGCTTAAACCCTTGGCTCCCTTTGGTCGAGATCGAGGGTTCGGACATTCATGAGAAGGGATTTATCCCTTCAGCATAGCTGCCTTTCCTGCTAATTGTATATCAATGTGCCTGTTTGAAATGGTTGCCAATACTGCTCGGTTAACGATAGTTGAGATGCCAGAAACCGGGTTTCTAATTTTCGCTTATCCGAGCAGTACTGAAATGGTTGCTTTATTTACGCGCCCACTCTATTAATACCCTTTTTCCGCAGTCACTTGATGCTGGTTGTACTTCTTGGCTGCCATAGCTATGCCCAGAAAGCCCCAAAAAACCATCCCAGAGAATGAAATCGTCAAGCTACTAAAAATCAGTTGTGCGAAGATAGCTAGACTAATTGAACGGGCAGCATTAGCAAAAGAATCGCCGCGACTTTCAGAACCTTGGTATAAATTGTATAAGAGCAGTATCATTGATCCTAGATAAGGTAGGGCACCGAACCAGCCCAGTGCGAAAAAGGAGTCTAGAATCCCGCTGTCAAGGACAACTGGTTGTAGTTTTCCAGTGTCTGGGTCAATAACCCATGTACCACCCATACCCCTTCCTAAAGCGCTAGAAAGGGCAAAATTGATGTTTTGGCTGTAATTTGTTGAGCGATCTCTATAGCTTTGGTCTTGCTCCAGATTTGAGAAACTTTGAAAACGCTGTTGAATAATACTGGCAAAAGGCTCGATAGTTAATAGTGGCACCACACACACTGAAAGTATTAAGATTGTCATCATCAAGCGCATCTGTAGCTTCGGTTTGAGATTAGCTAGCAAGCTGACTAATCCCAATAGCCAGCCTCCCCAAGCCGAACGCGCCATGCTGAGCAAGAATGACAAGTAGCCCACTGCGGAGGCTGGGAGACTTATTGGCTGTTTGTTCGTCGTGAATAATAACAATAGTCCTGCTAGCATGGCAATTGCGAACGGACTTGGTGAGTGCATTGTACTCCAAACACGAATCCCCAACGGTTTGGGTTCTCCCATACTTGTCAGTTTTGTCTGGATTAACCAAAACCGATCCCACTCCGGTGCTATCAGGTATTGCATCACCCCGTAAGCACCCATGACTAACACACCCCAAATGAATACAGTCTGGGTGTTTTGGCGATAGATAGGATAATCTCGCCAATGCACAAATAAGTGGAAACCGAATAGGATAGGGGTGATCCAATCCAGCACGGTGCGGAAAACCACAATCGGCGGGTAGTTTACAAGTCCCACAAGTAAACCATAGAACACAGCGAAAGCCGCCATGATGAACGGCAAGCCGCCCATCCGGTATGCCTTGGGTAAGTGGCGGACGAATGTAACAAAAGTCAGGAGTGAGACCAAAAAGGGTGTAACCAGAATTAAGCCTTGTTCGTCCCAGCCACTGCGATAATCGATGAGGCGGCGGATTAATGCAATCAGAAACCACAACCACCAGGTGAACCCGATGTAAAGGATGGGATATCGCACATATAGTAACACGCCTACTGCAAAAGACAGCAGTGGGAATGTTTGGCGCAGCAGATTGCCAGCACCGCCAAAGTAGCAAGCAACAGAAAATAGTACTAGAGATCCAATGGCTAGCCAAGCTAGGAGTGGTTGCCGTTTTGGTGAGACTTCTGTCGGGGAAAGATCATTGGAAAAAGCCTGCCTGTAAGTCACTCGGCGTCTCCTGGTGTAACAGTCTCAGTTTGAGAAATAGCCTTTGGAACACCCATGTTTGGTGCTTGGCGATCGCTTTCACGCCATGTACAAAAGCCCTGCCAGCGTCCATGCATCGAAGCTAGCCACTTCCGCCCTGCCAAAGTTCCTTCGCTTTTGGATAATCGCAAACACTGCACAAAACCTAACGCATCTCGCGTCCCAACCAGTATTGCCCAGACTCCAAACACAACCCTTTGTACAGGTGATAGGTATTCTAGCAAAGCTAAGGTTTCATTGTGAACCGCATTAATAAATGCGATGTCATTAAATTTATTTCGCTGATCCTCGTCAAAACGCTGTGCTGGATAATGATTGACCGCCACCTTTGGGTCATAAATAAGCTTCCACCCGGATCGTTTCAATGTGAGACAGAACGCCAGTTCAAAGTGTACCTGCGCTCCCGTGCCTCGCATCAACTGACTAAAGCGTAATCCAGCGATCGCACTACGGCGGAAACTCATGTTGACTCCTTTGAGGACATCCACTTCGCGGGCTTCACCAATGCCTAAGTGATGGTTACCAATCACTCGCCCGAACCACTGTAGTTGTCCTACTACGTGCTGTGCGCCATCTAGCAGTTTTTCGCCTTGGTAAACCCAATCACGCCCACCTACTGCACCAATACGCTGATCTGAGATCAAGTGAGCTTCAATGCGTTCCAGCCAATCAATGTGAGGTGCGGCATCGTCATCAGTAAATACGATAATGTCCCCAAAGGCAGCATCAAGACCAGTATTCATTGCTGCTACTACCCCTGGAACCTTTACCGTCGCGGTAAATAGTGGTATTTGTTCTGGGCTTAACCTTTCAAGGAATGTCCAGGTTTGCGCATCAGTATCACGTACTACTACTACTACTCGATCAGGTTGTCGGGTTTGCTTTTGCAGTGCCTGTAAGCAACGTGCCAAATCTTGCGGACGGCGATAAGTCGGTATAATAACTGTAATCTTATTCATTATTTATGATAGGCTTTTAGACTATATAGAGCAAGATGATCTCACGAACTCGCTAAGTTAACTGTTGCAGAGCCTTCAGGTAAAGTAACAGGTCTTGTGGACGACGATAAGTCATTCTGGCTTAACTTCTCAAATAGTTCCACATAAGTTTGCGCCATAGTAGTCCAGCTATACTGTTCTGCGACAAAGCGAGCAGCTTTGCTCATCTGCTGCATCAGAGTGCGATCGCTCACCAACGACAACAGTGCATCCGCTAGAGCATCGGTATCGTCTGAGTCTGGCAATACGACCCCACATTCTGTTGACACCAATTCTGCACCGCCTGTTGCCGTTGCCGTAATTACGGGAAGTCCTGATGCAAGAGCTTCTAGCAGCACCAGTGTACAAGCTTCGTAACGTGAGGGAAAGACAAATAAATCTACAGCCTGCATAATCTGCGCGACATCACGCCGATATCCCAGAAAATGCACGCGCTCATTTAACCCTAGGGATGCTGTCAGTTCTGGGAAGAGACTACCTTCAGTATCACCTAAAACTGCCAGATGTAAATCGGGAACTTTCACCAAGGCATGAAGTACTGTATCTAAATTTTTCCTGGGTGTGCGGATGTCTCCTACAAAAAGTGCCAAGGGGACATTCTCAGGAAGACCCCATGTTTGGCGAGAAGCTACACCAGGAGAAAACTCTTCCAAATCAACTCCATTTACAATCACCCGAATCTGAGAATGGGGTACACCAATATCTACCAATTCCTGTGCTACCTTAACAGACACTGCGACAATGACTTTTGCTTTTTTAAAAGCTTGTTTTTCCCAATAAGCATTTAGAGCAGTAAACAACCACTGGTAAAACCCATAGAAATCTCGACGAGTCCGAGAGATATGAACAGGCGATCGCAGCCAAGAACTATGAACAAAATGTACAGCATTCACATCAGAAGCTGCCATTGTAATCGCTCCGTTGACTTTTACCAAATCAAATTGAGAACGATTTTTCCGCAACCAATCTGCACTTTTTTGGGAAAAAATGAAATTTTTTCCCAATTCGGTAGGCCACCCCTCGACTGAAATTGGAATCCAGTTGACTTGACTACTTTGCTGCAATTCTGGTGCTACCTCACTTGCCAACAAGGTAAGATGATAACCTTGACGAATTGCTTCTTTGGCAACTTCGTAGTTTACCCGTCCTTGACCATCACCTTTTTTTACCCTGTGGGTCACAATACAAAGTTTCACGCATTTAATTCCTATAAAGTAAATAAACCACCCATGACAAATCAATAATTGGGTTTTGATTATCTCACCGCTAGCAATCGAGTCGATAAAAATCTGGGAAAGAAACTTAGAGACAGTGCTGCCATAGTTCGCAAATCAAACCGCTGTTTACTTAACGCCTGCCAAAGATAAGGTCGTGCTTGGGCTGATTGATCAGATCGCAGCAAACCGATCCCCAAAGTTGTATTTGCCTGTAGCCATTTCTGCCTAAAATAGGGCTGAAATTTCTCTAGGCAAGCATCTGCCATAAACCGTTCGTAGCAGAACATTTCCGCCTTGGCTTTACGTATTTGTGCCTGAGCATTTTGTCCACCACTGAGCATTGTATCAGTTTGCTGATGTTCACGATATCGAGTCAGTCTTTCTGGAAGATAATAAGCACCACGACCAGTACGACAGCAAAGGTAAGTTAGATATAAATCCCACATCCCGCTTACTTCTTTTGGAAGACTATCCCAATCAACCAACTCATTGCGAATCACACAAGCAGCAGCAGTGGGTACAGATTTATGTATCACTCCAATTTCATAGAAGGGCTGATGAATGCCTTGCTTTAACTGATTTCGTTTGTAAGCTCGCGTATTTCTTTCGGTCACAGCATCATCAATTTTACCTTGAGCATCCATAATATATTGATCGCAAAAGGCCAGAATTATGTCTGGATGTTCTTCTAAATGTGGAACCAGCTTTTCTAAAAAGTCCTCATTCCACATATCATCGTCATGAAGACTAGCAATATACTTCCCTCTTCCCATCTTAAAAGCATGCATTTGATTGGCAAACATTCCCAGATTTTCTGGTTGTCTCCAATATCGGATGCGGGAATCTTGGAAAGATGCGACTACTTCTTGAGTATTGTCTGTACTACAATTATCGGAAACAATAATTTCAATATTTCGATAAGTTTGTCTAACAGCACTATCGATAGCCTGCTTGAGATATTCTGGCCGATTGTAGGTTGGGATAACAACGCTAACTAAAGAGGTTTCTAAGTTAGAATTCATGTCCATACTCTTAATAACCTGTATTTTAATAATGTTTTCAGGAGTTAGTAACGCACCGCCTGTGAATGGTGCGTTACACTGCGTTAACACACCCTACAGATTTTAGATTTACTTGATAAATTAACTCTGATTTCCCGATTCTTTAACAATTCTGACTCCTGTATTCTGATCATAATGTTTAGCTTTTTGCTTTGTTCAGAAAATCCACCCAGAGTAAGCTACAACCGCTGAGTGATGATTTCCAGAAAACGTAATGCTGTTGGTAAGGGAGTGTAATTTTCAAGTACCCAAAGCCTTCCTTCTGTAGCAACTTTTTGGAGAATTTCTGGTTCGTTAGCTATTCTGTCTACGGCTTCCTGTACATTGTCTAAGTCGATGCCAATATAATGCCGCCAATTTTCTGGCATCACAGGAAGATCAAAACCATATTTCTCAAAATCCACATGAAACGTAGTGCACCCTGCTGCTAACGACTCCCACAATCGCCAGCTATCCCACTGCACGATTACGTTTGATTTTAATTTCAGATCACTGAGAATACGCCTCCCACCACGACTGATTAAAGAACCTGGATTTTTAGGACAAGGAGGTACAAAAAACCCCCCAAAGCAAGCGCATGCAGCTGAATCTTTCAGGCGTTTGTAGTAACTTGGGTTGTGGCGTCCACCCATTTGTACCCAATGTAGATGATGATAGGGGTCTACTGGGTGGTCATCGGGTTGATCAATGTGATTGTTAATGGGCAGAATTTTTTCAAGCCTAGGCATGAGTTGGCTACAACTTATATTTCTGACGGGATGACCACCCTTCCAATGTCTGAAATTAATAAGTAGCTGTCTTTTTCTCTCTTGAAAATCCGGGACTTCATTAAGTTCTCTAACGATCCGCTTTGTTAGCCCAAAAGGCCAGGGATAAAAATTGCTACCATAATTTAACTTACGATTAAAGTGATTCCTAAATATAAAATCAAACTGCCTAAACTCAGGTCTCATAGCGTATGTTCTATCGCTGTCCTCTGAATCTAAATAAACAGTTACATATTTTCTGTTTGGATGAAATAAATTCTCTGGTAGAGGATGGATGTCAGTAAACCAATTGTTTTGTAATATGACAATAGAACAATCATCAGGTGTGATTTCTGGATTGTGACGAAAGAGATATTCTTGTTTTTCAGGCGACTCCTGCCAGTAATCTACATTCGAGAAAAATGGTATTCCCAGTTCGCTAAAACCTTCTGCCAAACAAATTAACAAATGCTGTAACTTTTTTCCTTCGGGAATTTCCTTTTTGGGATCACAATAAAAATATATTTTTCCCTGAAATTTCACTGACGGAATTTGACTCATGTTCTCTATATTTTCACTAATAGTTAATATCTGATATAGCAATCCTAAATCATTTAAGTAGTTCACAGTGGGCAGTGCCTACCCATACTTGTATTTCAAAGATCAAATAGTAACCCTATATTGAGAATATGTATACTACCATCAGTTGAATTTTGAGCGGCAATAATTATTTGAGAAGGCAGAAGGCAGAGGGCAGAAGGTAGCTATGTTCCCACGCTTAAAAACGTGGGATTCAAATAAGGACGAGAAAGTTTCTCGCGCCCTTTGGGTGACGCTCGAGTACTCGCTAACGCTATCGCTGACGCGGGAGTACCCGAAGATAGCTGACGCTCGAGTACTCGCTAACACCAGTCGCCGTGAGAGCGGGCTGACCCTCCTGCAGCGCTGGTTCACTGCGCGTCTCGCACTTCTATTTTATTTTTTGTGACGAATGAATCCGTGGGCTTTGACCCGTCATGGGCAAGGCAGGGCAGCTATGCTTTCCATTCTCGTATAAACCGTCACATCAACATAGCTGCCCTCTGCCCTCTGCCTCCTGCCTTCTGCCTTCTGCCTTGCCCGAAGGGCTGTAATCGGCAAGTTTACTGGTAACGAACAAGAAGCGGTCTAGTATCCATGCTTCATTTTTAACAGGAGTTGTGACTACCATCTACGGAATTTGGTCAGACATATCTTTATCAGCACTTAGGTATAAATAAATTCCAAAAGACTGGAAAGTTGAATCATCAAGAGCAGATCACTTCTCATGATAAAATCATGTCTGATAATTAAGCTAGCAAAACATTGAAGAATCAAAAAGTCTTCATGATAAATTTACAAGATGAAAGTCAGCAAGAGTTTTTTGAAAAGTTAGTTAAGTAGGTGGGTACAATAAACTATTCCTGGTTCGTAGTTGCGCTTCAGCGCCCCTACGAGCCTATTTATTGGCTTATACCCCAACTCCTGTCAATTTAATCCGCAGCAGATGACCAAAAAGTAAAGGAACACCAGTAAGTAGTGTGATCAACTCAACAAAGGCGTGCTTAAATTTCCTAGCGAATAAGTGCTGAATAATCTGTGAAACCGTAAACTTGGCATGAAAAAAGGTGATATCAAGTGCATTCTCATGCCCAGAAGCTCTTTTATACTTGTTCATATGATACGCGTTAGCCGCAGCTTGTTTGGGAATGCGGGCGATTGCCTGTTTTAAGGAAACCACCCTGACTGGGTGCTCAACAAGAGCATCAGGGACAAAAGCAATCTTAGTCAATGCTAAAAGGCGCTCTTTCAAATCGACATCTTCACCCAGAGAAATATAATTACTATCAAATCCGCCAACTTGTGCAAACAGCGATCGCTTTACAGCTATATTGGCAGACCAAAAAAGCCCACCATTAAGATTCACAGGACACTCAGACATATCCTGGCTCAATTCCCCCAATGGATGAATTGCACCTTCTAAGGCTAAAGAATCACCAATGGTTGCTTGTGCGTAAACACTTAACCAATTTCGATGTGGTAAGCAATCATCATCCGTAAAAACCAACCATCTACCTTGAGCAAGCTTAGCACCATTATTTCTGTTTGCTGCTGGACCTTTACGAGGACCTGCCACCCATCTTACCCAGGAATAACGCTCACGAATCATTTTTTGTGCGGTTGTATTGTAGCCATCATCAGTCACAATGACTTCATACTGTTCTATCGGTAACTTTTGCCTCCCAGGTGCTAAACGATCTAAACATTTTGCAAGTAAATCATTCCGGTGATAGGTAGGAATAATGACACTTATCAAGGGGCGTTTCATCAGATGTCTCCTCTACAGAAGTAGTTAAACTATACACCTAGATGCCTACCTGATAAACAGCTCATGCAGATCTCTTGGACGGCAGAGGGTCTCAACGTACTATAAACCCTTGTTCCTGATAACTATCGAAATTTCCTGCACTTACCTTAAAATGTCAGGATTGATCTACGTTTGGTGGTTATTTCCAAAGCGCATCACTTTGACCAAGTAATTCTTGACACGCATCCCACTGTACGATATGTCGTCCTTTAAGGACAACACTTTATCTGCTGTAGCAATTAAAATCAGCCCATAGGCTTAGGCCTATAGGCTGATCCGAAGTCACCATATAATTTCCCTACCGACAACTCATGTAGAGACGCGATTCAGAAGCGTCTCTATGTACCTCGTTTCCCCCCTTAAGAAGACGGGGAATTACGACGCTTGGTTAAAAGAAATTTCTAGTAGACCTTCCTAGCTAAATCCGAGGCATCATGGTATAACAAGGACGCCTTGAGCAATACCATAAAGGGGGGGTACGATGAAAGCAACAAAATATATTGTCCGGTTGAGCGTTGAGGAGCGCTCTGAACTGGAGGCGATCGTCACTCTTAGGCAAGGGAGAAGCGAGCAAGATCCGGAACGCGCAGATTTTTCTGCACAGCGACGTCAATCATGAGCCGCAATCAGCGATTCTCGATTGCCAAGATGCTGCAATGCCCTTGAGGATACCGTTCTTGAAGCACGCAAACGTCTGGTGGAAAAAGGCTTGCCTGCGGCTTTGGAGCGCAAGAAGCGGGAAACACCACATGTTTTGCGAACCATTGGCAGGCAAGCGCAGCGTTTGGGCCGAGGAACACCGCACCATGATCGATTGGGCGCATAAAATTCAGCACCTGCTCGACGTCGAATATCCTGATGCCAAAAAAGTCATCTTGGTTTCTGACAATCCAGCAATTCTCATTTTAAGGTTTCATGACATTGAACCCCTTACAGTCAGAGGGTTTTACAATTCTTAACGAATCTGGGAATCGCTGAAACGGCGCAAAATCGTTTCAAAATGAGAATTGC